>Ga0209777_10000135_pt1 | contig 123295 bp, 116 predicted proteins | sample FrelakmetHBP12HB_FD_187147 | JGI IMG/M metagenome (GOLD analysis project Ga0209777, IMG submission 187147) | Freshwater lake sediment microbial communities from the University of Notre Dame, USA, for methane emissions studies -HBP12 HB (SPAdes)... | ecosystem: Environmental > Aquatic >... | reverse complement strand
AAAAAGATGTTATAGTAATGCATTGTTTGCCGGCTCATCGCGGAGAAGAAATTTCCGGCGATGTCATTGACGGACCGCATTCGGTTGTTATTGATGAAGCGGAAAACCGTCTGCATGTGCAAAAGGCAATCTTAGAGATATTACTATAGGAGGAAAGAAATTTGTCGGGAGGAATTAAAAAAGTTATTTTGGCTTATTCGGGCGGGCTAGACACCTCGGTTATCCTGCGCTGGCTGATCGAAACTTACAAATGCGAAGTGGTTTGTTTTGCCGCTGATCTGGGACAAAAAGAGGAGTTATCGGGACTGAAAGAAAAAGCCATCAATACCGGAGCCAGTAAAATATATATAGAGGATTTACAGGAAGAATTTGCCAGAGACTTTGTTTTTCCGGCGCTGCGCGCCAATGCCGTTTATGAAGGAACGTACCTTCTGGGCACGTCGCTGGCCAGGCCTTTGATAGCCAAAAAACAAATTGAAATAGCAAAGCTTGAACGAGCGGATGCAGTTTCCCACGGGGCAACAGGCAAAGGTAATGACCAGGTCAGGTTCGAACTTACTTATATTGCTTTGAATCCCGCAATTAAAATCATTGCCGCCTGGCGGGATGACAACTGGAAATTCAATTCCCGGGAATCCATGATCGAATATGCCGAAAAACACAAGATTCCCATTCCTCTGACTAAAGCTAAACCTTACAGCTCGGATCGCAACCTTTTGCATATTTCGCATGAAGGAGGAATCCTGGAGGACACCTGGGCGGAAGCCCCGGAAGATATTTTTGTGCTGACTAAATCTCCGGAAGCCGCGCCGGATAAGCCGACCTATGTGGAAATTGATTTTGAAAAAGGAAATCCTGCAGCTATCGACGGCAAAAAAATGTCTCCGGCAAAACTCTTGGATCATCTGAATATAATTGCAGGCAGAAACGGCATCGGCAGGGTGGACATGGTGGAAAACCGCTTTGTCGGAATGAAATCAAGGGGAGTCTATGAAACGCCCGGAGGGACAGTGCTGTGGGCTGCGCATCGAGCGGTGGAATCCATTACGATGGATCGGGAAGTGATGATTATGCGGGATTCGCTGATACCTAAATATGCCCAGCTAGTTTATAACGGTTTCTGGTATACACCGGAAATGAAATCACTACAGGCTTATATTGATGCGACACAGGAAAATGTTACCGGTACGGCGAGGATGAAACTGTATAAAGGGAACTGTAATGTCGTCGGGCGCAAATCGCCTCATTCGCTTTACAGCGAAGCCTTTGCTACTTTTGAGAAAGATCAGGTTTACAACCAGCAGGATGCGACGGGATTCATCAGACTCAATGGATTGCGGCTGAGAATCCAGAATATTTTAAAAAATAAACGCTAGCAATGCGGAGATGAATTCATGGCGGACAGAAAAAAACCATGGAGCGGAAGGTTTCAGAGAGCCACAGCGAAAAATGTGGAGAAATTCACTTCATCCATTCATTACGACCAGCGGCTCTACCTTTATGATATTGAAGGCTCTATTGCCCATGTGACAATGCTCGCCGACCAGGGAATAATGTCCCGCGCGGAAGCAATGCTAATTATAAAAGCGCTCAAAGATATTTTAAAGGACATAGAAAAAGGCAAATTGACTTTTAGCGCGTCTGATGAAGATATTCACATGGCCATCGAAAAAGAATTGGTCAAGCGTATTGGCGAAACCGGGGGAAAGCTTCATGCTGCGCGCAGCCGCAACGATCAAATCTCCTTGGATATCCGGCTATTTTTGCGGGAGGAAATTGATTCAATTCTTCATCTGCTTAGTGAGTTGCAGCTGCAATTAATTAAACTGGCGAAAAATGAAATCAAAACGATCATGCCCGGCTATACGCACATGCAAAAGGCTCAGCCGGTTTTACTTGCACACTATTTTTTAGCGTTTAGAGAAATGTTTGCGCGTGATGTACAGAGAATGCAGGAATGTAAGGCCAGAATCAACATCTCACCTTTAGGGGCGGCAGCTCTTGCCGGCACAACTCTGGCAATCAACCGTAGCCGAACGGCAAAACTATTGAATTTTCCGGCAATAAGCAAAAACAGTATGGATACGGTCGCCGATCGCGACTTTATCGCGGAATTTATTTTTTCGGCATCGCTAACGATGATGCATTTGAGCCGTTTTTGTGAAGATTTAATTTTATGGGCATCCAATGAATTCGGCTTTATCGAAATATCCGATGCCTATACGACCGGCAGTAGCATTATGCCGCAGAAAAAAAATCCGGATATTGCGGAGTTGGTAAGAGGGAAAACAGCCCGTGTTTATGGAGACCTCTTTGCGATAATGACATTGCTTAAAGGTTTGCCCATGACCTATAACCGCGATTTGCAAGAAGATAAGGAACCGCTATTTGACTCCGTGGATACTCTAAAAGAGTGTTTGGCAATTTTCACGGAAATGATTAAACATACTAAGTTTAATAAAGAAAAAATGCATGCAGCGGCACAGGGTGGTTTTTCCACGGCAACCGATGTGGCAGAATATCTGGTCAAAAAAGGTGTGCCTTTCCGTAAATCACATGAAATAGTCGGTAAGATAATCGCTTACTGCATAAAAAATAAAATAGAATTGGCCGAATTAAAGCTGGAAGATTATAAGAAATATTACAGTGGATTTGCTTCCGACATTCAGGATGTTATTAGACTTGAAAATGCGGTCAATTCTCGCAAGCATCAGGGGGGAACGGCGACGGCGACCGTGTTGGAAAGGATCAAGGAAATTGAAAAAAGCTCAGGAAAAATATAGATTTTCTTACTATTGGATATTATTTATTTTTATTATGGGTTGCGGCCTGAAAGGCAATCCTGTTGTTTTAAGCGCTAGCCCTGATTATCAGCAAATCGTAAAGAATTTTGTAGCGGTTTCATCGGATGACGGTATAGCCTTAAAATGGGATTTTTACGATAAAAGCGGATTAATTAATAGTATAAACATAGAAAAAAGCGAAGTTGGTAGCGCCGGAAATGAATGCAAGGATTGTCCGAGAAAATTTGAACGTATCGGCCAAATACCTGTCAAGGAACCAGTGCCGGAGGACAAAAAAATTAAAACTTTTAATTTCACAGACAAGAAAGTTGAGCGGGGTAAAACCTACAATTACCGTTTGATGCTTTGTGATGATGGCGGACTTTGTAGGGAAGCCTCCGGGGCAGAGGCAAATTTTAATGGGAAAAAAATATGAGGAGAATTTTCTATGTTTAAGGGAGCAATAGTTGCTATAGTCACACCATTTAAAAATGGTCAAATCGATGAAGAAGCTTTGCGCGAGCTTATTGAATTTCAAATCGTTAATGGAACAGACGGTATTGTGCCCTGCGGTACTACCGGCGAATCAGCGACCCTTTCCCATGAAGAGCACGACCGGGTCATAGAAATCACCATCAATGCCGTTAAGAAGAGGGTGCCGGTTATTGCTGGCACCGGATCGAACAGCACTGCCGAGGCCTTGCGTTTGACAGCTCATGCTTATAAAGCTGGTGCTGATGCAGCACTTATCGTCTGCCCATATTATAACCGCCCCACTCAAGAAGGCCTTTATCAGCACTTTAAAACTATAGCCGAAAATGTTCCCATTCCGATAATGCCGTATAATATACCCAGCCGTACCGGTGTAAATCTTATGCCGGAAATGGTTGCCAAACTGTCAAAAATAAAAAATATCGTCGGCATTAAGGAGGCTTCCGGCTCCATCAAGCAAATGAGCGACATTATTGATCTCTGCGGCGATGATTTTGCGGTTTTGTCTGGTGACGACATTTTCACTTTACCTTTATTGGCAATGGGTGGTGCGGGTATTATTTCTGTCGTTTCCAATGTTGTCCCGTCAGATATGGCCGGACTGGTTGATGCTTTTGCTGCTGGCGACATAGCCACAGCAAAAAAGCTTCATCACAAAATGAGTGCGTTGACTGAAGCGCTCTTTATTGAAGTCAATCCTGTTCCTGTTAAAGCGGCTTTAGCGCTAATGGGCAAAATAAAGTATGAATATAGATTGCCACTTTGTAAAATGGCGGAGGCTAATTTCGAAAAGCTAAAAAAGGTTATGGTTAATTATGCCCTGATTTAATTATCTTTTCTCAATAAATAATTAAAGGAGATAATTTTATGGTTAAAGCTATCGTTACCGGAGCCGGTGGAAGGATGGGAGGTAGAATTATCAGCCTTATTTCCATGATGGATGAGATCAAGGTAGTGGCAGCGGTGGAGGTAGCGGGGCATCCTATAGTCGGCCGTGACGTTGGTCAAGGCTTAGGATTAGGTAAAACGGGGGTTTTAGCTTGCGACAAATTAACTAATTGCATTGAGCAGGCCGATGTTGTTATTGATTTTACAAATCATGAAGCTTCTCTCAATTATTTAAAAATCGCGGGTGAAAAAAATCGTGCGATTGTGATCGGTTCTACGGGATTTACTGCCGTCGAAATGAAAAAAGTCAAGGAATTGGCAAAAAATACACGTTGTGTATTGGCCCCCAATATGAGTGTCGGTGTAAATGTTATGTTGAAAGTATTGGAATACTGTGCCGGGATTCTTAATGATGATTATGATGTGGAAATTGTTGAAGCTCACCATCATTTAAAGAAAGACGCTCCCAGCGGCACCGCGATGCAAATGGCTCAAGTTATTGCCGACAAACTGGGGCGTGATCTGGAAAAAGTAGGAGTTTATACACGCCGGGGGTTGATCGGTGAGCGGACTAAAAAGGAAATAGGCATACAAACGATTCGTGCCGGTGATATCGTCGGTGAACACACGGTAATTTTTGGCGGGATAGGGGAGCGGCTGGAATTTATTCATCGCGCCCACAGCCGCGATAATTTTGCCAAAGGAGCAATTCGCGCGGCACAGTGGATTGTCAATCAAGAAAATGGGTTATATGATATGCAGGATGTTTTAGGATTAAGGGATAAAAAATAAAAGTGGTTTTTAAGCTTTGAATGGCATTATCTGCTATATTGGGATTGGTTCTAATCTGGGCAATGCTTTGCAAAATTGTAAATGTGCGATTGAAAGCCTTTCCCAGATAGAAGGAATTCTGATAACAAGAGCCTCGTCTTTTTATAAAACTGAACCTGTAGGGATTGAAAATCAAAATTATTTTATAAATGCCGCAGTCGAGATAACAACAACACTATCTGCCCGCGATTTATTGCAGGCATTAAGAAAAATCGAAAGGGACATGGGACGTAAACGGGAGGCTAAAGGAGGCCCAAGGATTATTGACCTTGACCTCCTTTTTTATGGGCAGGATATATTTCGAGAGGCTGATTTAGTTGTGCCACATCCGGAAATCCACAAACGGCGGTTTGTTCTGGAACCACTATATGAAATCGCTTCTTATTTCATTCATCCGGTATTTGGCGTTTCTATCCGGGGATTAAAAGATCGCTTAACCGATACTAAAATTGTCGAAATGATCAAAGAATAAAAAAACATTCGGCAGGGGTTTATGTATTTTTTACGTTTTTTAATATTTACAATCTTGATTTATTTGTTGTATAAGCTGTTTAAAGCTTTACGGCAATTGAAACTGGCAAAAATTAAAAATTACCGTTTCCCTTCATCCGCGGCTTCCGGAGAAGACTTGGTTGAGGATCCTGCGTGTCACACTTACGTACCTTTAAGTCAGGCCTACAGAAAAGAAATATTCGGTAACACCCAATACTTTTGCAGTAAGCGATGTTGTGATAAATATGAATCAGAAAAAAACATGTAAATATATTAGGGGGAGTTATGAAGTTTTTTATTGATACCGCCAATATCGAAGAAATCAAAGAAGGTCTTAACCTGGGAATGGTTGACGGCGTTACTACAAATCCATCGCTGATTGCTAAAGAGAAAAAAAGTTTTGAATTTGTCGTTAAAGATATACTGAAAAATGTGGAAGGTCCGGTAAGTTTGGAAGTAGTCAGTCAGGAGGCAAGAGCCATGTTTGCCGAAGGCAAGAAGCTAACACAACTGGGAAGTAATGTTGTCATTAAAGTGCCTCTTTGTACTGAAGGATTAAAGGCGACTAAAATGTTTGCCGAAGCGGGTATTGACGTCAATCAGACTTTAATATTTTCTCCTTTGCAGGCGCTGATGGCCGCGAAAGCCGGAGCCCGTTATGTCAGCCCGTTTGTGGGACGTCTTGACGATATTGCTCACGATGGCATGGAATTGGTGGAACAGATTCTAACTATCTATGATAACTATGGTTATGAAACAGAAGTCATTGTAGCCAGCATCCGCCATCCACGGCATGTTTTGGATGCCGCTTTAATGGGCGCGGATATTGCTACTATTCCCTTTAAAGTAATCGCTCAATTGGTTCAACATCCTTTAACGGATAAAGGGATAGAATTATTTCTGGAAGACTGGAAAAAAGTTCCAAATAAGTGAAGGTAATTATTATTTTAGGATATAAACAATGGTAACAAAGCGTGAAATCTTCAATCTGCCCAACACAATAACGTTGATGAGAATTAGTGTTGTTCCGTTTCTTTTTATTTTGCTTTCATCCCCCGGAGAATTCTGGAGCCTAATTTTGGCTGTAATATTTCTTCTCGCTTCATTCACCGATTTAGTCGATGGATATATTGCTAGAAAGTATCAAATGGTTACAACGCTGGGTAAATTTCTTGACCCGATAGCCGATAAACTAATAATTAATACAGCCATGATATTGATGATTCCCATTAGCCGCATACCGGCATGGATCGTAGCTATAACAATCGTGCGGGATTTACTTGTTGACTGGATACGGAGCATTGCCTCCTCTGAAGGATTTTTTATTCAAGCCAGCCGTTTAGGAAAGCAAAAAACTTTTGCGCAAAACGTGGCGGTGACAGCATTAATAGCCCATTATTCAATTTTTGGCGTTGATGCCCACAGTGTGGGTATGGTTATTCTCTATGTGGCTCTTTTACTGACGATTTATTCCGGCATGGATTATTTCATAAAATTCTATCGCTACCGCGCTGAAGAATAATTTTATGAATCGCCGGGGAAACCGTGATTATTCAAAAATTGATCGTCCGGAAATAAATTCTGTATTATTTTATCCGCGTCAGAACACGAATTATGTAATTGAAAATAAATTTATAAAGGAAATAGTCATCCCTCTTGCCGATGGCGGAATTATCAGCGGCATCTGGTCAGAGGCAAAAAACTCCAGGGGTACAATTTTATTATTTCATGGAAACGGCGAGCTAGCTTCAGAGTACGTCGATATTGCCTCAATATTTCTGCAAACAGGTATCAATTTGATTTGTGTAGATTATCGCGGATATGGAAAATCCTCCGGATACCCTACGATAACTTCAATGATCGACGATGCGCATGATATTTTTGAATTTGTCCGCAAGCGCATCCAGCAGGAAAAAGAAATATTGGTCGTAATGGGGCGGTCGTTAGGTTGTGCCTGTGCACTGGAAATAGCCGCCTCCTATGAAAACAAAGTTGACGGTTTGATCATTGAAAGCGGATTCGCCCTTACTTTGCCGTTGCTGGTAACGATGGGCGTAGATACTGATTATTTTGGTATTGGAGAAAGAGACGGCTTTGGCAATGATGAAAAAATAAAATGCTTTTCTAAGCCCGTGCTTATCATTCATGCCGAAAACGACTTCTTGATCCCTGTTAATCAGGCAGAAATGTTATTTGCTGCCTCTAGTTCCACAAATAAAAAATTTTTAAAAATACCAGACGCAGGTCATAATGACATTTTTTTTAGAGGCCAGAATGAATATATTCAGGCGTTGAATGAATTGATGGGCACCGTTAAAAATTAAGATTACCTTACTTCTAAGACTATTTATATTTTTTTATTGACAAGAGTGTTCTTTTTATTATATTTGCTCATTCCTTTCAATGAGCGGGCGTAGCTCAGTGGTAGAGTGCTACCTTGCCAAGGTAGACGTCGACGGTTCAAATCCGTTCGCCCGCTCCATTTTTTATGGCGGCATAGCCAAGTGGCTAAGGCAGCGGTCTGCAAAACCGTTATTCTCCGGTTCAAATCCGGATGCCGCCTCCAAATTTAATAGAGGTGTTAACTTGTTTTAATCAGGCTAGCTCCTTTTCTGAATTTAAATAATAATAATAAAGATTTAAACTCGCCCCGAGTTTTCAAAGGATCGAGTTAGTAAATCTCTCCTGCCTTTTTCGGAAAATCAGTCAGTAAAATCAACTGGAAACAAAATCTAAAAAAAGTGAAGAACACCTACAAAATATGTTGCATAAATTGAAATATGTTGATAAAATTAACAAAAGTAGTAAAATCTACAATAAAGTGACAATTTAAAATATATTTTGGTATAAGGAGAGTTTTTTGGCCAGCATAGACGATATAAACTCAACAGAAAAACTTCTTAATGTCATCCGTGGCAAAAATGAAGGGTATCCCGATCAAGCGGGTAAACCCAAGCTGACTTTATTTCCAAAAAAATCGGCAAAAACAACAAATGTTTCAATACATAAGGGCCTGTCTGATAAAAAGCGTTTCACTGTCGGAGTTGATATTGGCCATGAATTTATTAGTCTGGCGAAAACTGTCAAATCTTCTGATGGCAGGCCTGTTTTAACTGACCAAAAGATGATTCAATATGGTCATTTTACATCTAAAGGCTCATCAGAATTCAACTTACTTTTAAAGTCATCTCTGGTTGCTTTTTGCGGATCGATCGCCGATTGCAATATATGGACAATGATGCCGGCCGGCGAGGTGAACGTCCAGTATATAAAAATTCCGCACGTTCCCAGAAAGCAGTTGGAGAATGTTATCTACTGGACGGCAAAAAAAGAAATTTCCATAGATGAAAAAGATTCTATTTTCGATTTTGAACTGCAAGGTGAAATTGTTGATCAGGGAATTTCTAAATATTTAGTCATGGTTTACACCGCGCCAAAAGCAGAAATTGAAAGAGCTAAAACTTTATTTTCGAATATTGGGGTGCCTCTTACCGGAATTACGATTGCTCCTTTTGCTATTCAAAATATTTTTCGGTCAAAATGGATGCCGGCAAGCGAAGGAACGTTCGCCAGTTTATTTATCGGCAGTGATTTTTCCCGCATCGATATATATAGTAAAGATAATCTGGTGATGACCCGCGGAATTAAAACCGGTACCAGCAGTATGATGGAAGCAATAGCCGATTCGGTTTTAGAAAAAACACCCCATTTGAAACTGGAAAAAGCTGAAACAAGAAAAATTCTTTTTAGTCTGAGTCCCGATTCGGAAAAATTGAGCAATGCTGATGCCGGTTACGGTTTAAGAGAAGAAGAAATATTGGAAATGATTTTTCCGGTATGGGAAAGATTGGCCCGCCAGATAGAACGGACATTGGAATATTACACCTCCTCACTTGGTTACGAAAAAGTCGAAAAGCTCTACATTTCGTCGGCAATGAATGTTTACAATCCCCTTTTAATTTACATTAGCGACCAGCTAGGTATAAAAACCGAATTTTTTGATCCTTTTAAAAAACAAACGGCTTCCTCTTTCTATGAATCACTATCTCTTTCCGAGAAAGTATCGTTGGTTCCCGTTTTGGGCCTTTCTTTTTCCGACAATATACGCACGCCTAATACTATTTTCACTTACCGCGAGAAAAATAAAGAAATACGTATAAAAAGGATTAACAGAAGAATTTTCGCCTCTTTTGCCGCAGCTTTAATTATTTGCATTATCGCGTTGGGCTACCAAGCTGCGGAAATTAATATTCTTGGCAAAAAACGGGTAAAATTGGAAAAGGAATTAGCATTGTTTAATCCGCTTTTGTCCACAGATAAAATCTCCAAAATGGCCGACGAAGTAAAGACTCAGAAGAAGATTTCCCACCAATATGTACAGAGGTATTTGGGCGTAGCGACAATTGGAGAATTTGCAGCTCTTACACCCGAAAATATACGTCTGATCAATATTAAAATAAATACGGGAGGAATTGGCTTGGCCAAGATTAATCCTGATAAAACAGCAAAAGAAATAAGTGATGATATTATTGTAGAGGGAGTTATTTTTGGGGAACGCGATGTGCTGGATTCATCATTGGCGCAGTATGTGATGAAGCTGGAAGATTCACCGATGCTGCGTCAGGTATCGGTGCAGAAAAGCGGCATTATTACTTTCAAAAAAAGTGAAGTCCTTCATTTTACTTTGAGTGCTAAATTGGGCTAGCCATGATGAATAAATTTAAACTTGATATACCGGAAAAAAGTCTTTGGTATCTAGTTATTTGCGGCGGGATTATAGCACTTTTTATTCTCATAGGAATATTCCCGTTGTATCAATACAATAACTACAGCACTAATGAGATAAAAAAATTAGAATATCAGCTTGAAGCACAAAGGGAACTGGGGCCAATTTATTTAACTTTGCTCAAAACGATGGAGAATAAAAATCCACGAGTCTTGCCCAATCCCCCCAAGACAACAATTCCTCGTGCAGAATCCGGCAAGTTTCAAAATGCTTTAAAAACGATAGCGGAAAAATCCGGGTTAAGAATAGTATCGTCTACGCCGGATTTGAGCGTGTTGGCTGGCTCGCCGCCATTCCTTTTGCACAACGCTGTGTTAAAGGGAGAATTTGCCAATTTTCGGAAAATGCTGATTGAACTGGGAGCTCTGCCATATGTGGATAGAATTGAAGAAATTCGTATCCAGCAATATCCCGATTCTATGGAATTTAGAATCAAAATTTGGCTAGCAATAGGCAATTAATAAACAAAGGTATTTATGGCTAAATTAAATAAGAGACAAATCATCATATTGGTAATTGCGGCTTTGTTTGTTTTATACGCGGCTTATGAATATTTAATTTCCGGCCCGGCCGGTAAAAAAGTTAAAACCGAAACCAATTCTGCGGAAATTAATACTTTTGTGGGCGATTTACAAAATGACCTAATAAAGGATATTTCCGCTGGTGGTGATGTTTACATAATCGGGAGAGCCGAGGCGGATTGGCAAAAAAATCCTTTTTGGGAAAAGCGTTCATATAAAGAATGGGCGGCAAGAGAAGGTGCGGCCGGCGTTTCCGCATCTAAGATAATTTATTCCGGATATGTTGATTCCGGCAAAAAGAGGCTGGCCGTTATTAACGGGCTTGAATACAGGGTAGGTGAACAATTGGAAATGGAAGGCTACATTTTAAAAAGAATTACACCTTCGAAGGTTCTGATTGTCAATAAAAATACGGGAAACGAAGTGGAGATTCCCCTACAAGAATAAAATTTAGCATTGGAGGTTTTCAATTTGAAATGCTCTATAATTAATAAAAATATTGTCACGTGGGGATTAATTTTTTTCGCGCTGATGTTATTCTGCGGCTGTGCCGATGGGCTTAAAAGCGCGAAAAAAGATCCTTTTTTTGAGAAATGGAATACTGCAGCTGAGAATTCCCAAGGCCACTCTCCTTCTGCCGAACCTAAAAAGATTAATGTAACGGATTTAACGGCAAAGCAAACTTCTTCTTTGGCATTGGCGAGATCATCTATAAAAAAACTGCCTTCCAAGGAAATTAATCTGACCATGCGCCAGGCGGAGTTAAAGGCCGTGCTCCGGGCTATGGCCAAATCGGTTGATTTGAACCTTATGGTAAAAAATGATCTTAAAGGTGAAATCAGTGTTGATTTCCGGGGCGTTCCCTGGGACCATGCTTTTACCGGATTATTGCGCACTTATGGTTTGTCTTATGTCTGGGAGGGCAATATAATTCTGGTAAAAACCATTGATGATATCGAACAGGATTTGAAACAAAAGGTTCAATTACGGGATATTCAATGGGTAGAGCCGCTTTTACAGCCGGTAGTGATAAACATCGATTACGCCGATCCCAAGAAATTAATGGAGACGCTGCAGGATTTGCTGACGAAAGACAAGGATGGAAAACCGCGCGGTTCGGTTAAAGTTGACGAGCACAGCAACTCTCTGGTTATTTCCGCCATGAGTAATGATCTGGAGAAGATGCTGCAGATTATTGAAAAACTAGATAAACCAACTCCGCAGATTTTAATCAAAGCCAACATCGTGGAAACGACAAAAGACGTTGCCCGAGATTTAGGGATTATGTGGGGAGGGAAGAGAACCACGAGCATTGGTAGTGATCCCTTAGTTGTTACTGGTGGTAGCAGTGCACCTGTGGGTATAGGCGGCGAGAGATTAGGGATCAATTTTCCGGCTGCTTTAGGATCTACTACTCCTCTGGGTTCATTAGCTCTTATTTTCGGAACGATTGGCGGGAATTTATTAGAGGTACAATTGCAGGCACTGCAGAAAGATAGCAAGTTAAATATTCTTTCCAGTCCGTCCATCACAACTTTAGACAACCAAAAAGCATTTACAGAAAATGGCGAAAGAGTTCCCTATGTAACAATTCAACCCGGTACTTCCACTACCGCCCCAACTTACACTACCAACTTTGAAGATGTCGTTTTGCGTTTGGAAATCACGCCGCATGTAATTGACGGTAAAAATTTAAAAATGACAATTTTTGTGAAAAAGGATGAAGTGGATACGACAAGGAAAGACAGCTTGGGAAATCCTTATATTATCAAAAAGCAAACACAAACGGTCTTGATTGTTAAAGATGGCGAAACAATTGTTATTTCCGGTTTAACCAAAAAAACCAGATCGGATTCGGATACCGGATGGCCGTGGTTAAAGGATGTCCCTGTTTTGGGCTGGCTTTTTAAAGCGGATAGCAAAGATGATAAAATGGAAGAAGTTCTTATTTTTATCACTCCTCATATTTTGCAATTAAGTGGAATTGACAAAAACGCCGCTCCGGTTGAATCAGATGTTACGCAAAAAAATGGAACTGTGCCGAAACAAGAGAATGACGAAAATAAATCCGAAAGCAAAAAAGATTTGGAGCCTAAGCAGTAGCGGAGATCAAACTGCGGGAGATGACGCTTTAAAATGGAATATTACAATATTCTCAATTTTAAGAAGGAACCCTTTTCCAACTCGCCAGAACCGGAATTTCTTTTTCAATCGCCGCAGCACACCGGTTGTCTGCAAAAGCTGGAGTTGTCTGTTCGGCTGCGCCGCGGGCTTAATGTAGTCATAGGAGATATCGGAACCGGGAAAACAACTTTATGTCGTAAACTAATCCAGAACTTTTCTTCCACACCGGCAGATGCGGCGGAAATTGAAACGCACCTTTTGCTTGATCCGTCGTTTGACAGCGCTGTTGAATTCCTGCGAACTGTTGCCTTGATGCTGGGAATTAAAGATTCAAATAATGGCGAAAGCGAATGGCAATTAAAAGAGCAAATTAAGGATTATCTTTTCGGCAGAGGCGTGGATGAAAAAAAGATAGTTGTTTTGGTCATTGACGAAGGTCAAAAAATACCAGAGAATTGCCTGGAGATACTGCGGGAATTTCTCAATTATGAAACAAATAGTTTCAAGCTGCTGCAAATAATAATCTTTGCTCAAAAAGAATTCAAATCAATACTAAAAAGACGCGCCAATCTTTTTGACCGGGTTAATCTCCTTTATTATCTTAAACCGTTAAATTTTAAGCAAACACGGGCAATGATTAAATTTCGCATCAGTGTGGCTAGAGACTTTGAAATTGCGCCACCCATATTTAGCTTTGGGGGGTTTGTGGCAATTTATCTGGCTACGGGTGGCTATCCGCGCAAAGTTGTTGCCCTCTGCCATCAAGTAATTTTAAAACTGATTATCAACAATAAGAAAAAAGCAGGCTGGCTTATAGCCAGAAGTTGCATAAGCGAGATAGAGACGACATTATCTAAAAAAATAAAATGGGTACTGGCAAGTATCATAATTATTATAGCTTTAGGTTATTCAATAAAGACAAGCATATTAGAGCGTCCAAATGTTAATGCATATAAGCAATCGTCATCGCCCCAAATTGTTTCGGAAACTAAACAACTAACGCCGACTAATATTGTCCCCGATTCCATAAAAACAGCTTCACTTCCTGATTCAGAGGCTTTTGAGGAAGAAAAAAACCAGCAGAATAAATTGCCCGATACCATTGGGATGTTAACAATAAAAAAACGAATGACCCTTTGGTGGATACTGCAAAACATCTATGGCGAGGCCAGTCCTAAAATTATCGAATCAGTAGTTAAAGCTAATCACCATATTAAGAATAAGGATATAATTGAGGAAGGAGTCATAATAACGCTGCCATGGATTCCCGCTCAGGTAAAGCCGCTTAAAAGCGGTAATTTTATTGTGCTGTTGAAAGAAGGAAAAAATATAGAAATAATGTATAGCTTTTTTGGGGGAAATCACTACCGGCAAAATATGCCCCCTTTAGTTTTATTTCCTTTTTGGAATAAATCGGAAAATGGAATTACCTTCGCGGTCGTTATTGACAAAATATTCACTAATAGTCATGAGGCTCAAAAAGCAATAAACAAATTACCGCTTGCACTTGCCGCTAAAACAAAAATTATATCTCAGTGGGATGCAGATACGGTTTTTTTCAACCGCAAAGCTCTGCAGCGTTGAGGAGAAGGTCTTTCGGGAGGTTGAATGAAGATTAAGAAGCGTTTAGGTGAAATGCTTATAGAAGGCGGGCTTTTGACCGAAGAAAAGCTCAAGCAGGCTTTAGTTGATCAAAAGAAAGCCGGTTTGAAGCTGGGCCAGTATTTGACAAGGCAGGGAATAGTCAATGAGCAACAAATAATAGATCTATTGAGTCAGCAACTCAATATTCAGAAATATCATCCGGACAATTTTCCTCTTGATGTCAGTTTAGTACATTATATTCCCATTGAACTAGCGCAAAAATATCAAGTAGCTCCTTTAAAAAAGAAGGGACGGTTACTGACCATCGCCATTGTCGATCCGTTGGATATAAATATACTGGATTCCATTGAAGTGTTGGCCAACGTGGAAGTGGAACCGGTAATTTGCTCGGAAAGAGAAGTAAATCAGATCATCAATAGTTTGTACGGCATGCAATCCGGTTTGGGCGGTATTATGGAAAGCATGGAGATAGATTCTCAACCGGATGCGCAGGCTGAAGAAGAGCAGGACAAAGAAGAAATTCAAATCGCGTCTCTACAGGATATGGCGGGAGAAGCGCCTGTTGTGCGTTTGGCTAATTCTATTTTTGCTCAAGCTATACGCGACGGAGCCAGCGACATCCATATTAGCCCGCAGCAAAACACCGTGCAACTGCGCTTTCGCATTGACGGAAAACTTTTGGAAGTGCCTTCGCCTCCCAAATCTCTTTTCTTGCCCATTATCGCCCGAATGAAGATTTTGGCCAATATGGATATTACTATATCCAGAATTCCTCAAGACGGACGATTTACCCTCAAAATAGAAAAAAAGGAAATTAATGTCAGAGTCTCTTCAATTCCCACAATATACGGAGAAAATATTGTCCTGCGCCTGCTGGATATGAGCGGAGGGATTTACACGCTAGATCGTTTAGGTATGGTTGCGGAAGATATGGAAAAAATTGAAAGCATGAGCGTTAAACCATATGGATTGATCTTAAGCACCGGGCCTACAGGTAGTGGAAAAAGTACAAGCTTATACGCTATTTTGAATTCGATAAATAAGCCGGACGTCAATATTATCACGCTGGAAGATCCAGTTGAGTACAGAATCAATAATATCCGGCAGGTGCAGCTGAATAGGAAAGCAGGAATGACTTTTGCCGGCGGTTTGCGCTCAATTCTTCGTCAGGATCCGGATGTCATCATGGTGGGTGAAATTAGAGACGCAGAAACCGCGGCAATATCCGTGCAAGCCGCACAGACGGGACATAGAGTTTTGAGCACAGTGCATACCAACGATGCTGCTGGAGCCATAACACGATTCATTGATATGGGCATCGAGCCCTTTTTGATTTCATCTGTTATGCTCGTTTCTTTTGCCCAAAGATTGGTGCGCACTGTTTGCCCTTATTGCAAAGAACCTTATAATCCGCCGGAAAATGCCCTGGCGGTATTTGGAATATCAAAGGAAGAAGCAAAAAAAGCTAATTTTCAGCGCGGCAAGGGCTGTTACCAATGCAAGAACATGGGTTACAAGGGAAGAACCGGCCTTTTTGAAGTTTTAGTCAATGACGATATGGTTCAAGATATGATCCTCAAAAAAAGGCCGAGCCAGGAAATTACCCGATCGGCAGTAGATGCCGGCAAGCTGAGGACGCTAAGGGAAGATGCGGCCCAAAAAGTAATGCAAGGGGTCACAACTTTGGAAGAAGCGGCCTCCGCCGTTATGACCTAAACTAAAATTAAGGATGAAAAATGCCCAGCTATATTTATCAAGCAATCAATGAAAATGGGAATAAAGTATCAGGAACGCTGGAAGCTGATTCTGTTGACGCGGCAAATTCGATATTGGTATTGCGTGGCCTTATACCTTCAAAAATGATTCAGGAACAGGTTAAATCCGGAGATAATCTGTGGTCGAAAATCATGTCGGCTACGAGCACGGTTAAGGTATCCGATCTTATCATTTTTACAAAGCAGTTTCGTTCCATGCTGGGCGCCGGTGTGCCTATATTAAGGCTTCTGCAAGTACTGGAAGCTCAAACAGAAAGCCGGGTATTAAGAAAAGCAATATCAACAATTGTTCAGGATATCAGACAAGGTTCATCTCTTTCGGAAGCTTTGCAGAAATATCCGAAAATATTTTCACCACTTTACTGCGCTATGATCAAAGCCGGTGAAATAAGCGGAAATGTGCCCGGCGTTTTAGATCGTCTGATTTATATTATCGAACATGAAACAAAGGTTAAATCAGACATTAAAGCGGCGTTGAGATACCCGATGATTGTAGTTATCGCTTTAGGCATTGCTTTTATCGTACTGCTAACTTTTGTCATACCTCAATTTGTTTCTCTTTTCAGCAAAGCCGGTTTAGTTTTACCATGGCCTACAAAATTTGCCATGTTTTTGTACACTTACTTTAAAAATTACTGGTATATAATTCTTACGGGCGTGGGTGTTATAATTTTTGGATTGTATTCATATCTTCAAACTCAAAACGGGAAGCTATTGAAAGATACTTTTATACTGGAAATTCCAATACTTGGTCCATTGTTTAAGAAAGCGGCGTTATCTCGTTTTGCCAGTATTTTTGCCATTTTGCAAACGAGCGGCGTTCCCGTTATGCAATCTCTGACTATTTTATCGGAAACGATCGGTAATGCGGCTATTTCTCGTGCCTTCGAGCATGTTCGCGAGCGCATTGAAGAAGGCGCCGGAATTTCTGCACCCTTAAAAACCGCAAAATATTTTACTCCGATGGTTATTGATATGATTGCGATCGGCGAAGAATCGGGAAACCTCGATGAAATGCTACGGGAAATTACCAGACACTATGACGATGAAGTTGAGTATGCTGTTAAAGGACTTTCCGACGCAATTGGACCGATTCTTATTGTAGGATTAGCCGCGGTTGTCGGATTTTTTGCCTTGGCCATATTTATGCCCATGTGGGATCTCACAAAATTGGCAACAAAAGGGTAAGATGAAATAGAAATGGACAAAAAAAAATTCTATATTAACCTTTACGTATTAATCCCGGTAATTTATTCCGGAATAACAATAGTCGGTATTATTTTAACTTACCAATTATTTAACCAATATGAAAATAACAATCAGATATCTTCTCTGGGGTTTGTCTATTTAATTACTGCCATAGGATTTTTAACTTTTTTAATTAGTTCTCTTATCTTACGAATTCTTTTAAGACCGGTTGTGCAATTTATTAATAAAGCGCAAAAAATACCTATTCTAAAAAATTATACTTTGGAAAAACAGGAAAGTATAACCGGTGATTTAGATAAAATTACCATGGTGTTTGATAATGTAGCGAATATTTTAAGCCACGTGGAGGCAAAAGAATTATTCCCGGAGGTTATTGGTTCCAGCGCTTCAATGCGCAATATTTTTACACAAATTATGAAAGTAGCGCCAACCGATTCCACGGTGTTCATTACCGGTGAAAGCGGAACAGGCAAGGAATTGATAGCGGCAAGTATTTATGAGCACAGCGCCAGAAAGGGAAAGCCGTTTATTAAGATTAATTGTGTGGCCATCCCGGAAGGTTTGCTGGAAAGCGAGCTTTTTGGTCATGAAAGGGGCTCGTTTACAGGCGCTACAACTCAAAAGAAAGGGAAATTTGAAATAGCTGATGGAGGAACATTATTTCTCGATGAAATTGGAGATATGCCTTTGGCTACGCAGGCAAAAATTTTGCGCGTTTTACAGGAAAAAGAATTTGAAAGAGTCGGTGGCTCAGTTCCGATTCGTGTCGATGTGCGCTTTATAGCGGCGACAAACAAAAATTTACCCAAAATGATTAAAGATGGATTCTTCAGGGAAGATCTATATTTTCGCCTAAATGTTTTTTCCGTTTTTTTGCCGGCCCTGAGAGAAAGAAGAGAAGATATTCCGCTTCTGGCAAATTTCTTTTTGAGCAATTTTAAGAAAGAACTTAAATTAACATCGGCTGTTTTGCAGCTTTTAATTGGCTATTCCTGGCCGGGCAATATTAGGGAATTAAAAAATGTCTTGGAGCAGGCTTCAGTCTTAGCAGAAAAGAACATTATTGAATCTCATCACTTACCTGATATAATTAACAGGCAGGGTTTAATAGTTATGGATGATAATTCAAATGGCGATATTGCTCTGGATGATAAATTAATGATTATGGAAAAGGAAATGATTATTAATGCTTTAAAAATGACTGGAGGGATTCAAGTTAAAGCGGCAAATATTTTAGGTATAAACCAAAGAAGTCTTTGGCATAGAATTAAAAAGTTAAAAATTGATATAGATATGGTTAGGAATCTACAATAATTGTAGATGATGCATCAATATTTGTAATTCACCAATGACAGTAAAAAGGAATTTTCTATATGTTACTTTGGCAAAAGAAAAATAATGAATTATTTAAGTACATTATAAGGGTCAAGTGCGGAAGATAATTATTTGCAAATATGAACAACAATGGCACAATATTTGTAGTAATTTATGTAAATGAAATTTTAGGTGTTAATTGGAAAAACTTAACTTAAACGAGTTAACTAAATTGAAGAGGAAAAAAAGTGATGAGGAATGAAAGAGGTTTTACGTTGATCGAGATTATTGCTGTACTGGTTATCTTGGGTATTCTGGCTGCAGTAGCCATACCCAGATACATTGATCTGGCAACGCAGGCCAAAATAGCTGCAGCCCAGGCCGAAATTGCGGAAATAAAATCCACACTTAACCTGGGATATTACAAACTTTTTATGCAAGGTGGTGTTGCTCCGGCAACAACCAGTTCCGTTATAACTGCGGCTAGTTTAGCTGCTAGTAACAGTATTGGAACAGCACCGGATCTCTGGAATGTATCTCTCGAGACATCTGGGACTAATGTACCAATAACCGTTGTTGATCGTAATGGCGACGCGGGCTATACTGCAACAGGAACGTGGAATATACCACAATAGAGTAAAAAACTGGATTCGGATTAAATGAAATTTAGGCGTTAATTGGAAAAACTTAACTTAAACAATTTAACTAAATAAGGAGAAAAAAAATGATGAGAAATGAAAAAGGTTTTACGTTGATCGAGATTATTGCTGTACTGGTTATCTTGGGTATTCTGGCTGCAGTAGCCATACCCAGATACATTGATCTGGCAACGCAGGCCAAAATATCTGCAGCCCAGGGCGAAATTGCGGAAGTAAAATCCACACTTAACCTGGGATATTACAAACTTTTTATGATAAATGGTGTTGCTCCGGCAGCAGCCGGTTCCGTTATAACTGCGGCTAGTTTAGCTTCAGGAGCTAACAGTCTTGGAACAGCACCGGATGTTTGGAGTGTAACTCTCACGGCTGCGACTAGTAATGTAACAGTAGCCGTTGTTAATCGTAATACCGACACAGGCTATGCTGCAACAGGAACGTGGAATATACCACAATAGAGTAAAAAACTGGATTCGGATTATCTGATAAATAGCGTGATGAAAATTATCATCACGCTATTTTTTAATCTAGTTATTTATATCTCTCTTTAGCGATTAAGATGGTTTTACGAACATCCGGAACATGGAATAAGAAGATTTTGTTTTTCTGAAATTTCTTTTATATATGAAAATAAATCTCTATTCTCTTTTAGAGTATTCAATTTACTTAATTCTATATCAAGCATTCTTAAATCTTTTGTTTGAGCATAGAGTTCGATTAAGGCGAGATTGGCATGAGGATCAAAAGGGAATGATTGTTGGTAAAGATTCCAGAGAGATATGGCAGCTCTAAAATTTCCCTTTTTCCGGGAAATCTCGGCTAAATTAAGGAGGAAAAAACGTGATTAGAAGTGAAAAAGGTTTTACATTGATCGAGATTATTGCCGTATTGGTTATTCTAGGTATTCTGGCTGCAGTAGCCATACCCAGATACATTGATCTGGCAACACAGGCCAAAATATCTGCAGCCCAGGGCGAAATTGGGGTAGTAAAATCCACACTTAACCTGGGATATTACAAGCTTTTTATGCAAGGTGGTGTTGCTCCGGCAACAGCCAGTTCCGTTATAACTGCGGCTAGTTTAGCTGCTAGTAACAGTATTGGAACAGCACCGGATATCTGGAGTGTAAATCTCGTAACAACTGGGACTAGTTATGTACCAATAACCGTTGTTAATCGTAATGGCGACGCGGGCTATACTGCAACAGGAACATGGAATATACCACAATAGAGTAAAAAACTGGATTCGGATTGGCGGAAGATAATTATTTGCAAATATGAACAACAATGGCACAATATTTGTGTTAATTTATGTAAATGAAATTTAGGCGTTAATAGAGCCACATAAAACACCAGACTCCTGTCTGGTGATGAAGTGGCTATCCAGACGAGAAGGTATTTGATATGATAGGGCATGAGATTTCGTAAAAGTGCCCATGCGATATATAAAACGGAGTACCATCTTGTCTGGATACCGAGATATCGGCGTAAGATATTTGTAAAAGGTGTAAAAGAATATGCGGAGAAGATATTGTTGCATATTTTTGATCTTGATCCCGATATCGAGGTAATAAAGGTTAATGTACAGGAGGATCATGTTCACATGGTAATCGTGATACCTCCGAGAATTGCAGTTGCCAATGCCATTCAGTTTATAAAGACAAGATCAGCAAAGGCGTTAAAAGCGAAAATTCCTTTTCTGCACAAGACATATTCAAGGAAGAGCGGTATTTGGTCACGAGGCTATTGTGTATCGTGTATAGGCATGGATGAAAAGGAAATTCTCGCTTATGTTGAACATCAAGAAAAAGAAGATAAAGGGCAACTGCAATTAGTGTTGCAATAGGCAAGGAAGCCCCCAGCTCCTGCTGGGGGAGGGTCACTGGAAAAACTTAACTTAAACAATTTAACAAAATAAGGAGAAAAAAATGATGAGGAATGAAAAAGGTTTTACGTTGATCGAGATTATTGCTGTATTGGTTATTCTAGGTATTCTGGCTGCGGTAGCCATACCCAGGTACATTGATCTGGCAACGCAGGCCAAAATATCTGCAGCCCAGGGCGAAATTGCGGAAGTAAAATCCACACTTAACCTGGGATATTACAAGCTTTTTATGCAAGGTGGTGTTGCTCCGGCAACAGCCAGTTCCGTTATAACTGCGGCTAGTTTAGCTGCTAGTAACAGTATTGGAACAGCACCGGATATCTGGAGTGTAAATCTCGTAACAACTGGGACTAGTTATGTACCAATAACCGTTGTTAATCGTAATGGCGACGCGGGCTATGCTGCAACAGGAACATGGAATATACCACAATAGAGTAAAAAATTAGATTCGGATTATCTGATAAATAGCGTGATGAAAATAATCATCACGCTATTTATTTTAATCTAATTATTTATATCTCTCTTTAGCGATTAAGACGGTTTTTCGAATATCAGGAACATAGATAAGAAGATTTTCTTTTTGAGCAATTTCCTTTATATAAGAAACTATATCTTTATTTCCTTTAAGTGCATTCAATAAACGTAATTCATTATCAAGCATTCTTAAATCTTTTGTTTGAGCATAGAGTTCGATTAAGGCGAGATTGGCATGAGGATCAAAAGGGAATGATTGTTGGTAAAGATTCCATAGAGATATGGCAGCTCTAAAATTTCCCTTTTTCCGGGAAATCTCGGCTAATACCGGCAGGGAAAATGTATTTGCTATATTATTTTTCAATGATGTTTTGGCGTAGAATCTCGCTTTTTCCAGATTATTTTCCTTCATCAAGATAAGACAAAATATTTCACTTAATCTATCATTGAAAGGATATTTTGTTAATTCTGCTTCGATAAGACGATGCGCTTCAGTATATTGATTTTTTAACAAATGTATTTTTGCTATGTAACAAGTATGAGTAATATAGAACGGCAAAACTTTAGATGAAATTTCAAAATAGGCAAGGGCTTCATTATATTTGCCTTCGTTATATTTATATAGGCCTAAATTATATTCTTGAATAGCGCGAGCGTGAATACTGCCAAAATTATTTAATTGCATAGCTTTTTCATATTCAATCAATGCTTTGTCTCTTTGCTGTCGATGAATATAAGCATTACCAAGATTGGAATGATTCCGGCTTAAGTTGGGATATTTTTCAGCATTATCATACCAAAGAGTAAAATCATCCGATACAATGGCATTGCGGCGATAAGTAATATCACCTAGACCTGTTAAGATTATAATAACGCCTAATGCACAGGCAAATTGAATAGTTTTTTTGTAGGAAAAGTAATCAAGAACGTGGATGATTAAAAATGAAGGAATGATAAATAAGAGCATGGAAGGCAGATAATTGCGATGCTCATAAATCAGCTCCAAGGAAAATATCGAACCTTCTATAATGTGATTTAAGAAGTAAAAGATGATACAAAAAGAAATCAGGGGGCGCTTTTTGGCAATATAAAAGGCAAATCCAATAATTATAGCTATTAGTAAAATTGCCGGAATTGTTGTCCAAGGCTGAAATAGAGAGCGGGAAACATCAATATCATAGAGCAAGGTTAAGCGTGAATTAATTGGGTAAAATAATAAAGATAGATAAAATAAGATAACACGAGGTTCGGTTAAAAGCCTCTGCATCATGGTAAAATCACGAATTTCATATCCTCCCAAAACGGATGAGAAATCAGTATAGATAAAGCCTATGATCAAAATTACTACGAAAGGCAATGCGGCATACTTAAAATATTTCTTAATATTTTCCTTATTCAATCCTTGAATTATAAATAAATCATATATTAATATGCATAAAGGAAGCATAACCGCATTTTCTTTGGAAAGCACCGCAGCTAAACCAGATATAAAACAAAAAGAGAATAAAATTATAGAGTGACTGAATTTGTCTTGAGTGCGAGCTTTTAAATAAAAGTACATGGACATTATGTAAAAAAGTCCCGCCATCGAAGCCATGCGCTGGACAATATAGGTGACAGAAGTTACCCCGACGGGGTTTATTGCCCAGAATAAGGTAGAAAGAAGTGCTACTGGGTAGGCAATATTTCCATATGTCTTCTCTAATATTGGAAGTCTTAGAGTGTTAATAATAAATAAAAAGAGAAAAACAGCGGAAAGATAGTGAATCAAAAAGTTAACTATATGATAACCGAAAACATCCAGTCCATTAAACTGATAATTCAATGCAAAGCTTAAATAAGATAATGGCCTTGATGGTTTTTCCTGTGCCAAGCCATAGATACAATTTTTAATTGATTCCCAGGAAAATTTATTTATCTGAATATGGGGATTTTCGACAATATTCGCGAGATCATCAAAATGCCAATCGCCATAGAAACTGTTGGAGTAAATCGCTAACAGGATGATTAAAAGCGATATAAAAGTAAAAACATATTTTTTACCGTCGGGAAAGTTTAAGTTGATGGGCAATGTAAAGCCATTTTCTTTAGTAAACATTATAACACCATTAAGTTTTATTTTTTTGAGGATAAAGAGAAAAAAACAACGCTAAACATATTTCTACGGCAATAGAAACAATTCTGATCATAATCGTCCCCGCAATAACAACTCCTTTTGCAATAAGTGCGGGAAGGATCAGGAAGATTATTCCTTCGCGTACGCCAAGGCCTGCCGGAGCAAAAAGTGCAGCGATTCCGGCAAGACACGCTGCATAATAAATTCCGATCATTGGTATTAAATAGTTGAAACTGAGATCGGCAAAGCAATCCATAGAATAGAACAGTCCCAGACCATACGGAATTCCGGTCAGTAGATTTATAAAAACAAATTTCAGAATCAAACCGAACGAAGGAAAATCTTCAATCGGTTCTCGTTTGAAAAAAATCAGTAATATGTTGGTTAAAGGTTTGAGTAATTTCGGATGAAGCAAAACAAGCAAAAACAAGGATAATAATGTGGCTATAATTCTTAGATACCCGGGGATTATATTTTCCATAAAAAAAATGGAAAAAAGAATGAGCAGGCAGGATGCTATAAAAGCCGCTATAAACTCCACTAATGTTGCCACAGCTACAGTTCTTTTGGGATGATTTTCGTATGCGTCAAGACGGACAAGAATTAGGCCGGCCCTTCCGGGGATATATTTACCTAATTGAGATAATGACCAGGCGCGAGCTGCAGACATGAAGTTGGCCTTTAATCCAAATGCGGCGGCAAGGGCGATCCAGACGAATAAACTTAAAAGATAAGCTATTAACGTGAAAAAAAAGCTAAGAACTAAACTTGTGTAATTTATTTGCTGAAGATGAGCCGATAAATCACGAAACGATCCGACTATGTAGTATAATACAAAAGCAAGGACGGCAATAAACAAAATCCTGCTGTATATTTTTTTATTGTTTTTAGAAAATAAATCCATAGTCACTATTTCTCGACAACATTAAAAATATATATTGAAGGAAGTCTGGTAAATTTAAGATATTCATCACACCTGGAAATTAAATTGAAAAGAAAGCGTCCTGAGGATGTAAAAATATTAGTAAAAATATATATTGCTAAGAAAAAAAATGTGGTTGCGGGCAGACGATATTCTCTGATGATTTTTCCCCCGGATTTATGGATAAGGGATTGAAGAAAATGGTATTGAAAACTATTACCACCGGTATTTGATGCGGCGGTTTTTTTAAATTTACTTAACAGATTCAAGAGACCAAAACACGTCTGAAAGTAAATGCCGGAGCGTGATGGCTCAATTAATAATATTTTTCCTCCCTTTTTTAAATGGCTAAGAAAGTTGGATATGGTTTTTTTAATTTTATCTTTATCAATATACATCAGAACAGTTATACAAATTATGTAATCGTAATAATCTGATTGCAGGCTGAAATCTTCCGCAAATCCGACAAAAGCATTTTGCCCGGTATTTTTCTGAAAGAGCTCGACATAATTTTTGCTGATATCAATTCCGGTTATTTTGGCTTGAGGGAATTTTTCTAAAATCGGCCGTGATATTCTTCCGTAACCGCAGCCGATATCGATAATATTAATTTCTCCGGAATCCGGCCTAATTTCCGATAAGATTTTCCATAATTGCCAATTATGGATATATTCGTTAAAAACATCGGGCAAGCTTTTGAATAGAACTCCCTTGGGACTTGACCCAAATATCTTGCTTCTCTTTTCCCATTCAGCAACATTGGTAAGCTTGGGTGATTCATTATTGTCCATGGAAGATTGCATTATTTCTACTGGTATCTCCCGGGGTTATTTATTTTCCATCAATAAAATTAATCAAAGCGTCAACAACGTGATCAATCTGCGCATAGGTGATGCCGACATACATGGGTAATGTCAATTCATGCCGGCCTACAAAATCAGTATTATGCAGAATTTGATCGTCCATAATCGTCCTGTAATAACTGAACTTGTGAATTGGCGGATAATGAATGCTGGTTTGAATGCCGCGACTGCGCAAAAAAACCATTAACTCCTGGCGGTCAATGCTTTTATCCAACAGTATTGGGAAAATATGGTAGTTTGCGTCGGCGGATTTCGCTGTAAAAGGAATTTTGATTTTATCAATGTTGTTCAGTTTATTTTTATAATATGCGGCAGCTTTACGGCGATGATCATTGCCGGCGCTTAATTTTTTTAATTGAATTCTGGCCAGGGCTGCATGTATTTCATCCAAACGGTAGTTGTAACCAAGCGCAGTCACATCATAGCTGAATGCGTGGCCGTGATGGCGATCCAATGTTGCGCTAGTCATTCCATGAGAACGAATTTTTTTTATGTAGTTTGCATAATCATCGTTATTAGTACAAATGATACCGCCTTCACCCGTAGAGATATTTTTATTGGAAAAAAAAGAAAAACAGGAGATATCTCCTATTGCTCCAAGAAATCTATCTTTATACATTGAGCCCGGTGCATGAGCTGCGTCTTCGATTACCGTAATTTTGTAGCGATTTGCAATTTCAATGATTTCATCCATTTGGCAGGCAAAACCGCCATAATGCATGACTATTATTGCTCGAGTATTTTTGTTTATCTTTTTTTCGATTTCATGGGGAGAAATTGTCCAATCGTCGAGAGAGACGACATCGGCAAAAACAGGAGTTCCGCCGGCATAAATAACCGAATTAGGTGTGGCAACAAAAGTAAGCGAGGGGAAGATAACTTCGCTGCCCTGTTTTACGCCAACGGCCAGATTGGCTAAATGTAGAGCAGTAGTGCAACTACTTACTGCTATGGCATGTTTTACTTTAAAATATTCGGCAAATTCGTGTTCCAGTGCTTCCGTTTCCGGACCCATCGTGAGCCACTTGCTACGTAAAACACGTAACACAACTTCCTCTTCTTCCGATCCATAGTCCAGATCGAAAAGAGGAATTACCGGATTTGGATTATTCATAGTCGGTCCTTAATTTTTTCGTAATCGTCAATCGCCTGTTCATAATCTTCAGGACGTCCGATATCCATCCAGTAACCATCATAGGGATGACAATATACATACATATTCTCCGCTAGTATTTTTTGAACTAAATCGGGAAAATCAAAGCGGCCCTTCTTAGGTATAAGACTTAATACATTTCGGGAAAGAACATAAACTCCCATGCTGACGCTGAAAGGAATTGATGGTTTTTCTATAAATTTAGTTAAAAATCCTTCATGGTTATATTCCAGTGTTCCATAATTTATATCCTGTGTCCTTCGGTGAGTAGCAATAGTGAGATCTGCTTTTTTATTTTTGTGAATATTAAATAGTTTCTTAAAATTGAGATCAGTCAATATGTCACCGTTCATCATTAAAAAATTATCATCCAGATTATCAATGTGACAAATTGCTCCGGCAGTACCCATTGGCTCTTTTTCAACATAATATTCAATGGGGATATCCCATTTGTCGCCATTTCCAAAAAAGGCGATAAAAAGATCGTGTTGATGCCCGACAGCCATGGTAATTTTTTTAAAACCATTTTTTTTGAGTTGTTTGATGACAACTTCCAAAATGGGAAAATCGCCTATCGGTAAGAGTGGCTTAGGTAAAACAGTAGTATAAGGTTTTAATCTCGTACCTTTACCACCTGCTAGAATTATAGCCTGCATATTATCACCTATTTTATGTAGATATCGGGCTTGCAGATATGAATATTATTTTTAATCCAATCAACGGTCTGCTGAAGACCCTGCTCAAGTGAATATTGAGGACGCCATTTTGTATTCGTAATAATTTTTTTATTATCACAAAAAAGGCGTTCGACTTCACTATTTTCCGGCCGCTGGCGTTCTAATGCCGTTTGAAAATCAATTTCTATATTAAAAAGCCGGGCGATTTTTATTGCCAAATCTTTTACGGATATCTCAAAACCACTGCCAATATTAGTGACTGTTCCGGTAAGGCTGTTGGTTTTAGCTATTTCAATAAAACCTTCGACAGTGTCTCTCACAAAAGTTAAATCACGCGTAGGGGAGATATTGCCCAAAGTTAATTTTTTTTTGCCGGATAATATCTGACTTATCACAGTAGGAATTATCGCTCTTGATGATTGCCGGGGGCCATAAGTGTTAAAAGGACGGACGATTTTTACCGGCTGCCGAAAAGAAAGAAAGTAACTGAGAGCCAAGTGATCGGCAGAGATTTTCGACGCGGAATAAGGCGATTGGCCGACGAGAGGATGGTCTTCGGCAATGGGCACCTTCTGTGCCGTTCCATAGGTCTCACTTGTAGATGTTACGATAATATTTTCCAGTTCCAATGCACGGGCATTTTCTAATACATTATAAGTGCCTTCGACATTTGTTTTAATATATGCCAGTGGTGATTCGTAAGAATATGGTATTCCGATTAGCGCAGCCAGATGATAAACCTCTTGGCAGCCTTTCATCGCATTTCGGACTGAGTCATAATCACGAATATCTCCTGAATAGATTTCCATATCATTGAGAAAGGAAGAATTTTCCAGCCATCCCCAGTTGTTGTTGGAGTTATAGCGCACAAAAGCGCGTACAGAATACCCGAGTTCGATGAGCCTTTCCGCAAGATGGCTGCCGATAAAGCCACCGGCGCCGGTTACTAGAATTTTATTAGCACTCATAATTACCTCTTATTCCCTTTTCCTTACATGTGCTCATCATTACCGATTCAGAAATGGAATTTTGCTATAAGTTAATTTATACACTTTAAATTCACTGTTTTCATAGATGAGTAAAGCGGCTTTCTGCTTTAATAGGTCTCGCATTGTATCCGGTGAAACCTGGTCTCTTACTTGAGCAAGATATAAACATAAATAGTTTCCGCGCGAAAGCTCCTCCTTTTTTCTTAGCATGAGGGATTTTCTATCGGTTATCATTCTCATAAGCCGCGGTTTAAAGAAGACGATGGTGCTTTCTTTTTCTGTGGTTGATCTGATGAATGAAAACATGCTTTGAGAGGGTGCGGTATATGGTCCGGAAATGGTCTCACGATGGTGAATCATATTTGCATATGCATTGCCCGCTGAGTTTATTACAAAGTATGTGAGGATAATAAGAATAGGGATAAGGCAAACCCATTTACGTAATTTTTGCTCGATGTTCGTTTTACCACCTTGAAAAATTTCCAACCCAGTAATTACAAATGAACAATAGAATGGAAGAATTGGAAATAAATACCGGAGTCCCGGAAAGGACGGCCACCACTGCCACGAGATGTAAAGAGCAAAGGTCAGAATGATATATACAGCAATATGATAATCGGACCGGTACCTTCTAATGATTCCGGCGATAGCGATAGGAATGCTTGCAAAATAAAACAAGTAGTGGTGAGGCACACCGATAAAGAACTCAACGGGCAGATCAATACAATAGTCCAACTGGTGCTTAATGATATCTATAGAAATGTTACTCAAGGTGGAAAAGTTAGAGGCTCCCCCCTGAGGGAGAATCATTTCCCATAGCAGAACAATACAAAAAAAGGAGATATAGGGAATCAGATTTATCAATAACCTTTTCAAGAAAACGCTTCTATCAGAAAGCAGATTCCTGAAATATGTTGAACATTGGCTATTGGGGAAATCGCCTCGCCGTAATTTCAGGGCCAGAGCGATGAATTGAGTAATGGCAAGTGTTATGAGAAGTAAAATACCATTCGTCCGGATGAAAAACGCACCAGCTATAATGGCCCCCAGAAGGATGTAATCCCAAACTGGGGATATGAGATTACGTTTTTCGATGACCAGCCTACCAATAAATAAAACACTGGCGGTCGATACTAGAAGGAATGGCAAGTCAGTAAGGATTTGATCTGTAAACGACAGCATAGTTGGATTCAGGGAAAAGAAACATACCAGACAAAGTAACCAAACGGGTGAATGATACTTCCGGAATCCTATCCAAAGCAAAACGATAAAAATTAGAAAAGAGATCACTCCCACCAATTTTAAACCGATCATATTCAGACCGAAGACAGCATAGAATGGCGCAAGCAAGACAGGAAATCCCCAAGGGCCGGCAATCGCCCCAAAAGTATAAGAGGAATTTTCCACCGTGAAGCGATTTGCCACTATGAAGCTGCGAGGGTTTAACTCGATAATACTTTTTGCCTGCATGATATAGGCCGAGAAGTCGTCTCCCCAGTTATGGCCATTTGTAAGCGTACAACAAAGAATAAGGGTCGTTATACCCAATAGAATGACAAAAAGCGCTGTGGGATTGATTCTTCTCATTTAATTCATCTGTCCTGAGCGATACTTGAGATGAAAGTGGTTAAGTTCCCGGATTGTCCGCAGATTTTTAAACTGCTATTATGTCATTTAAATTCTTCCGGGCAAAATACTGTTTGTCTCACTTTTCATATCTTTTATCTTGTCAAATATAACTTTAACTCTGGCTTCGATAGACAAAATTGGAGTCAATTCATTACAATTCTATGTATAACATATGCTAAATTATATTTTTCAGCAAGCAAAACCATCTAGCCCACATTACTTACGATCAAATGTTTTTTATCCAAAACAGCTTCCATTAATAGCAAAGGAATATTTCACTTTCTTTCTTTGCATAACATATTAAATCATCATATAATTAATATAAATGGGATTAAAATCAGCAATATGCGTTTAAGAACTTGTATAAGGATTGAAAATGAGTAGGAAATATGACATTACAGAAACAATGAAAGTATTTTGAATGAAGCTTAAAAATTTCAAGGAAACACTAAAGGAAATAAAATAGTGACCGTAAATGAAAATAAAAATCAATCGGATACGGAATACAAAATAAAAAATATTTATCTTTTCAGTGTTGATCTGGAAGACGTGCGTTTTTGTATGGACGGGGGTTTGAACTATGCCGAAAGGGTTCCTCTGATGACAGAAAAATATCTTTCATTTTTGGATGAACATTCCTGTAAGACAACTTTTTTCGTGGTGGGAGACGTTGCGAAAGCATATCCTGAATTGATCAGTAGGATTGTACAAAAGGGACATGAGATTGCCTGTCACACGAATAAGCACGTTCCTTTGGTAAACATGGATATTAAAACTTTTCAGAAAGACCTCGCTGAAAACATGAAAACAATATATGACGCAGGCGTGAAAAGTATTTATGGTTTCCGAGCACCGATATTTTCTATTACTGAGAAAACTTTGTGGGTTTACAAAGCGCTTGCGGATATGGGCTTTATTTATTCCAGTTCTGTTCTTCCAGCAAAAAATCCACTTTATGGATGGTCGGAATTCGGAAGGAATGTAAGACTGATGGAGAGTAAAATATGGGAATTGCCAATGTCGCTTTTCAAATCTTCATTAGTTTCCTTTCCCTATGCCGGTGGAATTTATTTCAGGTTACTTCCTTTTTTTGTGACGAAAAACCTAGTAAAAAACGCATGGAAAAAAAATCAACCTGTACTCGGTTATGCTCATCCTTATGATATCGATCAGGAACAGGAACATTTTATGCATCCCGATATTAATAATAATAAAGTATACAATAAATTGATGTATGTTAACAGAGGTACAATACTGAAAAAAGCAGGAAAGATAATTTCGATGGGTGGGAAAATAATTCCGTACATTGATTATGTAAATGAAATATTGGTAAAAACATAAAGGCAACGGCTTGTCCATGGCAGGCCGGAAAATTAGAAATAAAAATCAAAAAACAGATTCCTATGTACGAATTTAGTCAGGTAACAACAGATACTGAAGGTATCGGCAAATGTGTAGATCTCCTGAGAGAGGTATTTCCCGAATCTCATAATTTTACAGAAGATTATATAAAGTGGGAATATGCTGATAATCCAGCAGGGAATATCGTTGGTTTTAATGCTTTTGAAGATGATAAACTCGTAGCGCATTATGTTACGCAACCTGCAATAGCGAATGTTTTGGGAAAGCAGATGAAAGGGCTTTTATCGCTGAATACAGCCACACGCCCAAGTCACCGGGGGAAGAAATTATTTACAACTTTGGCAAACATGACATATAAATATGCAGCAGAAAAAGGGTTTCAGTTTGTTTTTGGGGTAGCAAATGCAAACAGCACTCCCGGATTTCTAAATAAACTTGGATTTCAACATGTCGGACCATTGGAAGTCAAACTGGGTATTGGTCGTATAAGAACAGATAAATTTAAAAATCAATTCAGTTTTGAACGCCTCTGGACAAAGGAATTGATAGAATGGAGATTGAAAAATCCGATAAGAAAATATGAAATTGTAGGCGACCGTATTTATGCACCAACCGGAAAATATGGAATTAAAGCAATTCTGGGGAGATTTGATTCCCGGTGGCTGAACAGTATACTCTCTTCCAAAATAGTTTCCATGAATCCGATGAGGCTTTACATGGTCATTGACAGCAGCATAATCTGGAAAAAGTCAAAATACTATGAGGTTCCGAAAAGGTTACGGTCTTCCCCGCTAAACCTTATCTTCAAAGATCTTACAGGGAACAATTTGAAACTTGATGTTTCTTCAATAAAATTTCAGACTATTGATTTCGATGCCTACTGAGTTCTTGCGATAGTTCTGCAAATTGTTGACATTTTGGGCTAAATTACATTCCTTAATAAGGGCAAAAAAAAAACTAAATTGTGCAAACATCTCAACCTATTTTGTTATTTCCAACGCAAAAGCGCCGACAGGAAATTTTAATACCACATCAAGAAACGAAGGCACATTGATTCTAAAAACACCGTCAAGAATATATTTAAGAGAATAAGAAACTTTAATGATTCTTGCCCGATGTTTTTGCTGAGTGATGCCTTTTATCAGCAATTCTAAACCTTTAATGGAAGGCATTGACAGGTGTTCGCCAGGAATCATATAAACCCACTTCTGCCTCAGCAGCTTGTAACATAGAGTGTCCATGCATGGGCCGATCAGGTAAATTTTGCCTCCGTTTACTGCCATTGATAGAAGATCGTTCACCAGTTTTGTAGGGTTGATCACATGTTCAATTACCGAAATGCAAAATACACAGTCGTAATTTTGCCTGGGCATCCAGTCTTGCGTTGATAAATCAACCGAATGCCATCCGATAGTTGCGCCTGCTTCATTGAGCGCTTTAATCCGTGGGGGCATCGGGTGATAATCGAAACAATTAAGATCATACGAAGAATTTTTTAAAAGAGCTTCTTCTAAAAGTCCCTCCCCTGCTCCGACATCAGCAATGCGCACGTGGCCTGGAGGATGAAAATCAAACAGCTTTAAAATTTCACTGTACCAAAGATGCTGGCTGGAAGATTTTTTTGCTTTCAATTTATGATCGGGGAAGCCATCGAAAGAATACTTGCCATAGCAGAAAGACAGATGTTCAATGGAAGGCATAGGATAGGTTGTAAGGCTTTTACAGGTTTTGCATTCATACATATCAATATGCACCATCTCCTTCCAAACCGGATGGCGCATATCTTTATGTTTGAGACAGCATGCTCCGCCGCAGTAACTACATTTTACAGTTTCATTTTTTTTCATCAATCAAATATTTTTCAATATCTCTCGTTGTGTATGCCCCAGGCATAAAGGATTGTGTGTGTGTTAATCCTTGCTAGCTACGCCACACGTAACATTCACACTTTCTTGGAGCACGCAAGTTCGAAACGACGCAAAAGCGCTGGCTAGGATCTCATATTTATTTGATAAGAATCGCTATTCAGTTATTAAAATCTTTCTTCCTGATCATCGAAAGTTGTTCTGCTATCAATCCTAGTGTAAAGAAAATAATTCCCGAAAGAATTGAAATAATCGCACCATTACTCACTCCACGACCGAGTAAAAGAAATGGCAATCCCCATAATATACCAAATGAAATACAGAAAAATGCAATCGGAAAGAATATACGAATCGGATTAAACAGAACAACAATATTCATGATTTCTTTAATTGTTTCGAATGCGGTTGAAACTGATATTGTGCTTTTACCTGCAACTCTTGGTTTAATAGAAATAGGTTCTTCCAAAACCAAATGTTTCTGATAAACAAAAGTAAGTAACATAATGTCACTGTAAGCCATTGAATCCGGACAAAGTGAAATATATTTTTTTGCAAGTTCAGTGTTGTAAATTTTCATTCCCGAATTAATGTCGTTAATATTCAAAGGCATTAATCTTTTTACTATGAAACGAATGCTGTTTTTTCCTAGTTTTCTGAATAAACTTGCTTCTTTTTGTGCTTTCCGACTTCCCACTATCATGTCGGCATCTTTTTCCAATATTAATTTATAAAGTTTTTCAACATCTTCCAGCACGTGTTGTCCGTCTGCATCAATTGTGATTAGATATTTTGTCTGAGACGCGGCAATTCCTGTTTTTATTGCACTACCATAACCTTTGTTTACCTTGTGATTTATTAACTTAACAAAGCTATACTCTTTGAATATTTCTGTAATAATATTTTTAGAATTATCCGTCGAACCATCGTTAACAACGATAAGATGAAATGATTTTGTTTCACAAAATTCTATCAATTGGGGAAGAAATATTTTCAATGATTCTTCTTCATTATAAGCGGGAATAATAATTGTCAGATTGTTTTCCATTAAGTCTAAATGTCTTTTGATAATAAAAATAAATCTTTTTTAATTTTTTAATTCTTTGATTTTTTCATAAATAGCCCTCGCCCCTGAATCAGGCGATAAGATTGAGCTTAGTTCATCATAATTATGCTTATCATAAAATGAAGCCCGTATTTTTGATTTGCTCATTTTTATTAACGCTTCGGCAAGATCATTATAATTTTCTTTTTCCACAACATATCCTAATTTATATTTTTCAGCAAGATAACCCATATCGCCGACATTTGTTACAATAATAGGTTTATGTGCATTTACTCCTTCGGATAAAACCAGAGGGATGCTTTCGCTTAAAGACGGGATAACGATGCAGTCAACATGACGGAAGAGATCGATGATATCACCATCTTCCAGTCTTCCAGTTAAAATTACGTTTTTATCTACAGCCAGGCTATTAATTAAATACTTCAAATCTTCTTTTTCTTCTCCATCGCCCACTATATAGCATCTGAAATTTATGTTTTTCTTCTGAAGAATGGAACATGCTTTGATTAAAAAATCAAATCCTTTAACTTGATGGAGTCGGCCTAAGCTACAGAAAGTAAAAAGGCCGGTATCATCGAGGTGGAGAAAATCAGATTTTATATTTTCCAACTTCCTGGCAGTGGCCGCAAAATAACATTCTTTGCCATTGGCGAGAGCGGAAGTTTTCTGACATAGGTCAAACCCATCAGCAAAAAGCAAAGTGCTCTTTCGGGCGATATGTTTTATTAGAGAACGAAGAAAGGTATTGTTGGCCGCAATATAGACATCTGAACCTAAAGCACGACAACAATAGGGAATATTTGTAAATAATGATAACAAATAAGCAATTAAACCGGCAGGAATAAGCCATTCAGCAAATATTACAACAGGCTTCCAGTTGTTACGAATACGTCTGCCCGCAAAAAAACCATTGATGAAATATTGAAATACAAGAAAAACACCATAAAAGCTTTTTCTAAATAATGATATAAGCGGTATGTCTTTGCCATTCCACCCAAAATATGTAACCTCACAACCCGGCCATAACAATTCATAATCAGTTTTAAAAGAATCACAATTTTGTGTAAGCACATGCACATCTATGCCCAGTTTGTTCAATGATCGGATTGTATCAGGGATAAACATGCCGCCGATGCTTCCATGTTTTGGAAAACTGCTTGTGATCAGCAGTAGTTTCATTTTATGTTTTGCAACCCTTGTTTGGATTTTTTATATTTTCTACCACATTGCGGACATTTCATCTTTTCATTGAGTTTATAGCCGCACTGGCACATCCAGCCTTTTAATTTCGCGGGATTGCCCGCCATTAAAGCGAAATCAGGGACATCTTCAGTTATGACCGATCCCGCGGCGCTAAAAGCATAGTTTCCGATAGTGTGACCACAAACGATCGTGCAATTAGCGCCGAGCGTTGCTCCTTTTTTAACTAATGTCGCTTTGATTTCAGACATTCGTTTAATTTCCGCACGCGGATTTATTACATTCGTAAAAACTGCGGATGGACCGCAAAAAACATGATCCTCCAGCGTTACACCTTTGTAAATAGAGACATTGTTTTGTATTTTACAGCCGCTGCCGATGGTGACGTCAGGACCAATAACAACATTTTGACCGATGGAACAGTTTTCACCAATTTTTGAACCAGAAATTATATGGGAGAAATGCCATATTTTTGTTCCGGCTCCGATTTCAACATCTTCATCGATTTGCGCTGTGGGATGAAAATAGAATTTATTCTTATTGTCCGGGTATAAACCTGCATCATTTTTTAAATTGATTCTTAATCCATTTTCATTCAATGAACGCTCAGCGGCGTTTAAAACTTTGAGAACGCGTAATCCTTCCTCGCCATTTGTCATGGCCTGTTTTCTTTTTCCGATGCAATCAAGAAAATGCTCGCATTCCATTTTTAACGGTTCGGCATGAGATATGGAGACACTCTCCGGAATTCCGCGAGTCGACACGGGAACATTTTTTTCCCATTTTACTTGATGGGGATAAATCAGCAATTTTTCTTCCCAGGGCAGGGTGTCGTCAAAAACAGCCATTTTTTGATCACCGACGACAACCAGTTTCTGATCCTTAAAGGGATGCAGCCAGGAAACAAAAATATGAGCTTTAATGCCGGAGGGGAATTCCAGATGAGTGGTCGTAACATCGGCGATTTTTTTATGCAGATAATTGCCACCGGTAGCAATGACGCTTTCCGGTTCTTCACCGGCCAGAGCAAGAATCATCGAAATATCGTGCGGAGCAAAAGACCATAAAATATTTTCTTCCCTCCTGATTTTGCCCAAGTTTAATCGATGTGAATAAATATAATTGATCCGGCCTAACTCGCCAGCAGAGACCAGTTGTTTTAGTTTGATGAAAGCGCTGTGGTATTGCAAGAGATGGCCGACCATTAAAACTAAATTATTCTTTTGAGCAAGGGCAATTAGTTCAACGGCGTCTTTTTCCGAAAGGGTAAGAGGTTTTTCGACAAAGACATGCTTGCCGGATGATAAAGCTTCGCGAGCTAATAGGAAATGGGTTTCCGCCGGAGTAGCAATGGCGATACCATCAATATCGTCACGTGACAGTACATCTTTTAATGAAGAATAAAAATCACAGGAAGTATAGAGTTCCTGCATTTGTTTGAGTGAATCCGAATTTTTATCACTGACGGCTTTTAATACGCCTAATTCATGAAAATTCCGGACCAGATTTTTCCCCCAGTTTCCGGCTCCGATAACAGCGATAGCCGGTTTTATAATTTTTGTCATTTTATGCTCTCACAAAAAAATGTTAGTTAAGATTTGTATAGCCTTTCGTTATCTTGAATATCCATCCACATGGCGAATAAAAGCGATTGGAAACTGCTGGTAAAAAGAAAAAAGAAAGCCAGCATTGTTGCCGCCGAAACTGATTTTCCGGCAAAAACAAGAGAGATTATTTTAATTGCGTAGGGCAGGGAACAAAGGCCTAAAATAAAGGCAAAATGATAAAGCAAAAAAAGCGGATGAAAATCGCGAAACAGGTATTTAACCCATAATCTTTTAAAAAATGATTTAAACAGCAGCCACGATATACGAGGAATGACTCTGGTTACTTTCATTTTAGAGCTCTCGCCGATGTTATAGACAGGTTTGATTTTAACTTCCTTTAAAGTGCAAAAAGCAATATTGAGTTTGACCAGCATATCGTTCGGCATACCGTAACTTTCGTAGATACCATGAAGTTTGATCGCGCTCAAAGCGGATAGAGAGATGGCGGTATATCCGGTTTGAGTATCGGAAACGTGCCAATAACCGGAAGCAATTTTGGTTAATATCGAAAGAACGGCATTGCCAAAATGGCGTGTTTTAGGAATGATTAGCCGGGCTCCTCCATGAATGAGACGATTGCCTTTGACATAATCGATTTCTTCGTTAATGACGGGAAAGCATATTGATTCCAATTCGGCCGGATCCATTTGGCCGTCACCGGCCATAACGGCTGTGCAATCAATGCGGTTCTCGAGGCACCATTTATAGCCTCGGGCTATAGCGGCACCCACACCGCCGTTTTTTAAATTGTTGATTAGAATAACGCGTTCGGTTTCGGGATGAGTGTTGGCTATTTCCGAGGGAATGAAATATTCAGCTTCCGTCTGCTGTTTTTCCTGGAGTAAATGTTCAACGCGGTTATATTTGTTATCAAGCGGAGCTGTTACATCATTTTTCGTAATTTGCCGGACCGATTGATGTTTGCTTATATAATCTAGGACGATAGCGGCGGTGTTATCTTTGGAGCAATCGTTGACAACGATAATGCGGTCGACAAAATCGGGCATTGTCTCCAATACCTGGCCGATTTGTTTCTCTTCGTTATATGTAGGAACAACAACGGCAACAGTTTTATCGTATAACATAAAAAACCCCTTATTTTTGTAGATTAGACTTACTATTTTTAATAGAATTTGTCCAAAAATATTTCATCATAATATTTGAATTTACTTGATATTCGATGGAGGGCGGAATATCATATTACGAAGTATTACGTATGCGGCATGTTGGTAAATTCAAATATCATTACCGGATAGAAAGCGGCAATGGATCAAAAACTCGAGGCGGAAATTGTTGCTAAGGTTTTAAAAGGAGACAGAAAGGCTTATGCCTTGCTGGTGGAGAAATATAAATCGCCTATTTATAATTTAGCTTACCGTATGACAGGTAACCTTGAAGATGCCGAGGATTTAACACAGGAGACATTTATCCGGGCTTATCAATATTTGTGGCGTTATGACACCCGCAAGAAATTATTTAGCTGGCTTTACACCATTGCCTTTAATTTGATCAAAAACCATTATAAAAAAAATAAAAAACACAATAATTATGAAGAATTAAGCGCACATTCATTGGCCGATAATAATCCTTCACCGGAAGCCCAATTCATAGAAACTCAAGAAATAACTGCCTGTATTTTGCGGTTGGAGTATGAACTCAGGGCATTATTAATTATGAAATATCAACAGGGATTATCTTTTGAAGAGATTGCCGAAATTACCGGTAAATCTCTCAGTGCTGTCAAAATGCGTATTTACCGCGGATTGGAAAAATTGAAAGAATTGATGAATAAACAAGATATTTTGTGACTATTTCCCCTCCACATTTGTATATTAAAGTAAAAGAATAAGGTTAATAATGGAAAATACACAATACGATGAAATAATCGGAAACATTAAATCTATCCCCAACGTTTGTCCGCAAGATAACTTTACGGAGCAAGTCATGTCCAGCTTGCCGCAGGATCAGGAGCCTTATTATTTGAGGATAAAAAAATTAATTTTGTCTCCTCACAAATTTTCTATTGATCCAGAGAAGGCATTAAAAGGCCTTGCTTCTATTAAAGAATGTTCCCTCTACTTTTTCTTAATGGGGTTTTTATATTTGATATTAGGCGTCGCTATTAATTTGGGATTAAAAAATTATTATCATGATCATATTGTTCAAAAAATAATTAGCTTCCAGCCGCAGGTATCGTTTGCCATAGCCGTAATCTTATTTATATCTTCGTTTTTATTATTAATTGATCACAGCCGATTAATTAAATTAGCCAGGATTGCAATATTTCTTTATCTGGAAATTATCATTATTAACGGATTGATGTTAATGTTATCCATAGGTAAAAATCTAATTTTAATTTCTGTGATCGGCCTTGTCGGAGCCAGTTTTTTTATGGGAGTGTTTTTTGTAAAAATGCTGCAAAATCTGCCGGTTAATCAAGAAATACGATGAAAAATATATTAAAGAAATTGTTGGAGGATAAGAAGAAGATCGAAAGTAAAAAAATCTGCATCCCCGTTTTTTTTGTTGCCGGATTTGCCCAGTTGTTAATGGGCGTATGTATGTTTATCCACTTCTTCAATATTCAGCAAAAAGCGACGCTGCCTTTTTGGATTACATTTCAGCCAGAAATAATCATTATCCTGGGCTTGTTGTTTATTTTATCGGGAACTTTTATTGTTAGCGCAAAAATAATTCTTTTAAGAATGATTCCGTTAATTATGGTAATATATTTGGTAATTATTATCGGCAATGGCTTAATTATGCAGATAATATTTAAAAGCACGGCCACAATTATTCCCATTATTTTTTACATATTATTGGGCGGGGCGTTGGGAGTCTATTTGATATATGAAAGCAAGAATTGCCTGAAGGAAAAGAATCATGAATAAAAAAAATAAAGAGCGTGGATTCACGATGTTGGAAGTAATTGCCATATTAATCATATTGGGCATAATTGTCGCTGTAGCCATCAGCCGATATATGTCCCAACAAGCTTACGAATCAATACCGCAAACAGAAATATTCAAATCCCATTTACGTTATGCTCAACAACTTTCAATAAATGGCGATAGCACAAATATTTATGGTATTCAGATAGGGACAGGCACAACGTCATACAGTCTTATGCAGAATGGTGTGGCGAGCAGCAGATGGCTACCGGGAGAAAGTAGCAACACCCATAATTTTATCAGTGGTGTTACGTTAACAGGAGTAAATGCAAATGATAAAATCAGCTTCGACCAGTGGGGTAGCCCGAGTGTTAACAGTATTTCGCTAGTTAATAATCTGACGATCAATGTAATAGAAGGAAGCGTCACGAACACTTTTACAATTACCAAAAATACGGGGTTTATCCAATGATAAAAAAATATGACGAAGGTTTCACCTTGATTGAAATCATCATCGCGATAGTTGTATTGGCGATAGCCGCGGCGATGATGGTTCCCTTTTTTGGAAAAGCTTTAACGCAAAGCCCTTTACCCCTGGCCAACCTGCAAAAGGCCACAAGCCTGCAGGCGGTAATGGAAAATATTATTTCGGATAATGATAATAGTTTTCTATTCCCGCCGGTTACTGGCAAAAAATCAGGCCCGACAAGTTGTACTGATCTGCAAACTCTTCAAACGAGAATTAACGCCAATCCCTCCAATTATGGGACATATACTGTCGTCCAAAATGGTTTTATTACTAATCTGGGTGACACGCCAAACAATAATTGTACTGCCACAAATAAAGTATTACAAGTTACCATAAAAGATACTACGGGCGAAACATTAACATCCTTGTTTACCATTTTTATAACTGCCGTATCCGTATAGGAGATGTTATGTTCAGAATCGAAAACAAAAAAAATGGTTTTACGTTGATTGAAGTTATAGTTTCATTAGTGCTTCTAGGAATAATAGGCGCTATAGTCGGCATGGGTATCGCGAATATTGCTAAAAGTTATTTTGCTTCGTCAAAAAATTTAGATACAGCACAAAAGGGTACATTGGTTTTATCGCGCCTGGTAAAAGAGCTCAGCGCAGTTAAATCCATTACCACCGCAACGGCAACTGCCATAACATTTACCAGATATGATAATGTGACAGATACAATAGCCATTAGTGGCGCCAATCTATTGCTAACTAACAATAATATTTCTGATATTTTAACAGATCAGGTCAGCGCGTTTACCTTGACCTATTACACCTGCGCCGCAGGCGCATACAATACCTGCGTCGCAGGCGCGTACAATGCCAGCACTACTAATATAATCGACATTAATTTGGTCTTAATACCCCAGGTGGGAATGACAACATCGTTCACGGATCGTATTTATATAATAAGGCCTTATAATATATAGACTATGAATTTTCGGAGGTTTTATGCTGAAAAGTAAAAGAGGAACTGTTCTTATTACTTTAATCATAACCATGACAATAATGGCCGTGCTGGGTGCGGCTATGACCATATTTCTAGCCACATCATCATTAACCGAGCTTTATTTAAATCAGGCTAATCAGGCGCAATACCTGGCCGAATCCGGCATACGTTTTGGCCACAGCAGCCCGTTATTTACAATTTCACCGACAACTCCTTTTACGTTGGCCAATGCTCCCGGACAAATAAAAATCGGCAAAAACGTAAATAATTATATTGTTTCCACCGGTATTATTAATCTGGGGACGCAAAATCAAATGAGGACTATTAAATGGGGTCCAGGTTCCGGTATTAATGGTACTAAAAGACCGCCGCATAATATTGCGGTATTAAGCGCTTCTTCGGCAACAAGCCCCACATTATTAGCCTCACTGGATACTTCCGGTACTGTTTCCGGTCAGGTTTCGAACACTTCACTGCAAGTTGCCAACGGGGGATGTACTGGAGGTGAAACTTTTGTGACTTTTCAAAATTTGACGCCATTTGCCAATCCGGAAACTTCCGGCTGTAATATTGGCTGTAATATTGGTTCTCTGGTTGTACCTCTCTTAAACAGCACCACTGATAATAATAATCCGGTTAAAAAGATGCGCGATACTTGGACTTTATACAGTAGCCGCCTATCTTATGATGTTCAAGTTAAAATCAGCTGGGTTATCAATTCCAGTGCCACTCCTAATACCGCTGATGCTGCTCAGGGCATTAATATTCGCTGGCATGAAAGTGCAACGGCGGGAAAATATGAAGGCTATGGCATTAGTTTTATGGAATACAGGTCGCGGACAAGTTGCTCCTCAGCCAATTTGGATTATATCCCCTGTAATTTAAAACCGTGCGTCGGCAACCCGTGCGGCAACGATAATACTCTGGCCGCCAAATTGCTCCTCGTTTTATGGCAGCAAAAAGTAGTAAGTGGTATTGAGACAAAAACATGGTTAGCTTATGCAAATTTGGGTATTCCGGCACCGACACATTATTTCGATACACCGGGAGATCCAAAAGTATTGGGTGGGCAAAACTCCGTCGATTCACTATATGTCAATGATAATGCCTCTCTGGTTATTCGTATTGAAGATAAGACTTCCTTTACCGGATTACGTTACAATGATATCAAAATATATTATGGGGAAAATTCCGATCCCGCTCTTGGCCGCACTGCAGGACCCCCAGCAACCCGTGGCTTCGATGAGGCGGCGACAAATATTAATCGCGGCGCTTATGCGCCGGTGTGTTCAGGTTCAACGTGGACACCTTCCTGGCCATCGAGCTCTTATGAACCATATTCCGATAATACAACTTTAACCTATTGGTCATATTCCGGATGGTGGTCGGAGACGACATATGCTGTAAATAATGTCGTTATTCCCGACTATCGCGATGCCGCTGATGGATTGCATCACAGTTACCGATGCACTACGGCAGGCACCAGCGGGAAGTCCGAACCCACTTGGCCGGCATCAGGAACTGTGGTTGATGGCACAGTTACCTGGCAGGAAAACGGAACGGCGCGCCCGACATCTTATGACTATTACACCATAGGCAGCGCCAACCCTGTAATTGACACTCATACAGTCAGCTTGGCTGTCAATAGCGCTGTAGTTAACGATGTTTCCACAAATTTAAATCCCACGGCTACCGTAATGCTGCTGTCAGATCGGGCGACGATCAGAACGTATGATTTTCTTATGGACTCATTTCCGACTACAAGACCGGAGATCGCCCTGCATGCGATGGGATATCTGAATAGCACACGCGGGTACGTGGGCTTTGTCGATTTGGGTATACAAATTTTAGGGAGAGTAGAATAACATTGGAGAAACAATAATTTATTTCACAAAAAATTAGGTTCTTTATTATGGGATCTGGAAGAAGAGGCGAATACTGCCGAACATGGATAACGATACTTCTTTGCAAACTAAGCTTTTGGACATTAAAGACAATAACGCTATTTTAAAAGAAGTCAAATTTACTACCTCCCTGATTAATCCCCAATTTGATTTTAAGTATTTGGATAAAGCTTTCCGCGATGTGGAAAAACTGTTTTGCGGTCATTATACTGGATTTCAAAAATGCAACACTAATTACCATGATTTAAGGCACACCATGCTGGTTGTGCTAGCCATGGCGCGTCTCATTCACGGTGCCTATTTGCAGGGGATAAAATTTACTGATAAAGAAATAAATTTGGGCTTAATCAGCGCGCTGATGCACGATATAGGCTACATTCAAACAGATGACGATGATTCCGGAACCGGCGCCAAATACACTCTCGTGCACATCAAAAGAAGCATAATGTTTGTTCAGGACTATTACGCCCAAGAAGAATATTTCCAGGAAGATTTGGAAAGTTTCAGTGATATCTTGAATTGCACCGGCCTTAGTATAGACATTAAAAAAATTACTTTTTCCTCGGACAATATAGAAATCATGGGTAAGATTCTCGGGACGGCGGATTTGTTGGGGCAGATGGCCGATCGTCTCTATCTGGAGAAACTAATCCCCCTTTTTCATGAATTTGAAGAAGGCAAAGTTTCCGGATTCGATGGCGAACTTGATCTCTTAAGAAAAACAACCAATTTTTATAATGTGACCACTGCCAGATTCGAAAACGATCTCGGTAACGTCATTAAATACATGGCTGATCATTTTAAGGAACGATGGAATATTGACAGAAATATCTATAATGATGCTATCGAAAAAAATATAAATTACCTGAAATTCATTTTAAAGATTAATGAGAAGAACGTTAGTGCCTGCCTGCGTCGCAACGCCATAACATTGCAGTAAATCCCCAAGTATTTCCTCTATTTTTCAGCACCGCCTAATCAGCGGAGCCCCCTCCGGGTAGGAGCCGGATGCTCCTTAAAAAATAATGCGACCTCCCGCGACTCACAGAGCTTTCCTAACGCGGCCGGAGCCGGTGGATTCCAAGTCGCGGGATTGACTTTTTAAGGCTATATGTTATCTTCCCGAAAGACATATTTGATAAATACAACTTTTTATGGAAACAAGACAGGAGGATTGAGGTGAAAATATCTGTCCAGAAAGGGAAGCTTACCGAAACAAAAAGTCAGGCCATTATTTTAGCGTTGTTTGAAGACAGAAAAAAATTAGCCGGAGTGGCGCTGCAAATTGATAAACAAACCGGTGGATTAATCAGCGAATTGATTGATAATCATGATTTTGAGGCAAAACCATCCCAAATATCCGTAATTTATACCAGAGGATTACTGCCGGCAAAAAGAATCGCCCTTGTTGGCTTGGGCAAACAAAGCGAATTTAATTTGGAAAAACTTCGTATCGCCTTTGCCAAAGTCATGCAGCATTTACGAAGTATAAACATAAAAGAAGCAGCAACTTCCATTGATTTAAATCTTCTTCCCAATGTAAAAGATAAAATTGTGCAAGCTGTGGCGGAAGGAGCGCTTTTAGGGCTTTATCAATACACGCCTTTCAAAACTGTTGACCTTGAAGATTTAAAGAACATGGAACAATTAAATATTATCGCTGAAGAAAAAGATTTCTCTCTGATCGAAGCCACAATTAAAAAAGCACAGGTAATTACACAAGCCGTATATTTCACGCGTGATCTGGTTTCCGCCCCGGGAAACGAAATGACGCCTACAATTCTCGCGAAAAAAGCGCAAGGAATTGCCACTCGGAAAAATGTTTCCTGCAAGGTGTTGGATAAAGTTAAAATGAAAGAGCTGAGGATGAATTCCCTGCTGGGTGTAGCCTCGGGAAGTAATCAGGAACCAAAATTTATTATATTGGAATATTTAGGCGGCAAAAAAAACGCAGCACCAATCGCGCTTGTGGGCAAAGGATTGACTTTTGATAGCGGAGGAATTTGCATCAAGCCCGCGGAGAAGATGGATGAAATGAAATCGGACATGTCCGGCGGAGCCGCGGTAATGGGCGCGATTATGGCATCCGCTGATCTGCAGTTGCCTCTCAACATTGTCGGGCTTATTCCCGCCACAGAAAATATGCCCAGCGGTACCGCTTATAAACCGGGCGATATTTTAAAGTCATATTCCGGGAAAACGATCGAAGTTATCAATACTGACGCCGAAGGCCGACTGATTTTAGCCGACGCGCTGGCCTACGCTTCCAAATATAAGCCGACAGCAATCATTGATGTTGCCACTCTTACCGGCGCTTGCATTATCGCTCTGGGAGATGATGTAATCGGTATGCTGGGCATCGATGATAAACTCAAAAGTGAAATAAATAAGGCTGCCCAAGCGACCGGCGAACTTGTTTGGGAACTGCCTTTGTGGGAAAGCTATCATGAACATATAAAGAGCGATATTGCCGATTATAAGAACAGCGGGGGACGCGCAGCCGGTACAATCACCGCTGCGGCGTTTTTAAGCAAATTTGTGGGAGATTTTCCCTGGGTGCATTTGGATATCGCCGGTCCGGCCTGGACAGACAAGGATAAAACTTATATCCCCAAAGGGGCATCGGGAGTTACTGTTCGATTGCTGGTTGAATTTTTACGCAATCGCGCCGGGAAATCACGGGTATGAACCCCATGGCAAGCTCTGGCTTCGTATCTCGCCCCAAGGGGCGGTGTATCATATCCCTGCTTATACGGGATAATTCAACTTACCAATTTTCCTACACTTCGTTATGGAAATTGGAGTTTCATTACCCTCCGCCTATGGCGGGATTGTTCGACTAACAAATTTCGATGCACTTCGTTTTTGAAATTTGAGTCTCACGAATAAAATATGACGCCGTTGCTGCAAATAAAAGATCTAGTGACGATATTTGATACCGCCCGGGGAAGAATTAAGGCTGTGGACGGAGTTTCGTTAAGCCTTAATTCCGGTGAAACGCTGGGGATTGTCGGCGAATCCGGTTGTGGAAAAACAATGCTCGCTCTTTCGATTATGCGGCTTATCCCTGCCAATGGCAGAATCATTAGTGGCGAAATATTCTTTTTAGGTCAGGATTTATTAAAAAAATCAGACGAAGAAATGCGCGCCAAACGCGGCAGCGAAATTGCCATGATTTTTCAGGAACCAATGACTTCACTAAACCCGGTATTTCGCGTCGGAGAACAAATCGCAGAAACTGTCAGACTGCACAGAAAACTTCCAGCCAAAGAAGCAATGGCGCTGGCTGTGGAGCAATTGCATGAAGTGGGAATTCCCGATCCAGAAAAGCGGGCGCGAGATTACCCGCATCAGCTAAGCGGCGGGATGCGCCAGCGGGTGATGATAGCGATGGCCATGTCCTGCCATCCCCAGCTGCTTTTGGCCGATGAACCTACCACCGCGCTTGATGTTACTATCCAGGCGCAAATTTTAGATCTGATTTCCGAGCTCAAGAAAAAAAATCAAATGACGGTTGTCTTAATTACGCATGATCTGGGCATTATTTCTCAGGAGGCGGAGAAAATTGCGGTAATGTATGCAGGTAAAATTGTGGAGAGTGCGACTGTCGAGCAAATTTTCGTAAAGCCCTTGCACCCATATACCAAAGGTTTGATCGATTCGATTCCGGCAAGATGTGCTGGTTCGGATAAAGAGCAGCAGAAATATCTCCAGACCATTCCGGGTTCTGTTCCCAGTTTATACAATCTTGCGCCCGGCTGCCGTTTCTATAAGAGGTGTTCTTATGCGGATAACCACTGCGCTCAAGAAGAACCTTTGTTAGATGAGATCGAACAGGGGCATTTTGTTGCGTGCTGGAAATCTTCTGACATACAAAAAAAGGAAAACTAAATTAACTGATGCCCAATGACCCAATCATTAATTGAAATTCAGAAATTAAATAAAAAATATAGTTTGGAGAGCGGGATATTGAATTCAAAAAAAAGAGTTATTCCCGCTGTAAATAATGTCAGCTTGCAAATATACAAAGGAGAAACATTGGGCTTGGTCGGCGAATCCGGTTGCGGAAAATCCACTCTGGCTCGCCTGATAGCCGTATTAGAAAAACCTTCCTCCGGTAATATTTATTTTAAAGGCGAAGATATTTTTTTATATGATAAAAAAGCCTTAAAGGCATACCGCCGCAACGTGCAATTAATCTTTCAGGATCCGTATTCATCTCTCAACCCCCGTAAATCAGCAGTAAGTATAATCCAAGAACCTTTAACCATACATCGAATCGGCAACAAAAATCAGCGCCAGGAATCTGTGGCCGAATTGATGGAGAAAGTCGGTCTGAGCAAAGAACAGACGAATCGTTATCCGCATGAGTTCAGCGGCGGACAGAGACAGCGTATCGGAATAGCGCGGGCGCTTGTTCTCAAGCCTGAATTGATTATTGCCGATGAGCCTGTTTCCGCTTTGGATGTATCTATTCAAGCTCAGATTCTGAATTTGCTCAAAGATTTAAAACAGGATTTTGGCCTGACTTATTTGTTCATTTCGCACGATCTTAATGTAATACGTCATATGTCCGATCGCATTGCCGTTATGTATTTAGGCCAGATTGTTGAATTAGCGGGAAACAGCGAGATTTATGAGCATCCGTTTCACCCGTATACGCGTATGCTGCTTTCGGCTCTGCCCGGGTGCGATCCGGCAAATAAAAAAAGAATAGCGGCAATAAAAGGGGAAGCAGGAGCTGAAAATGATCGCGGCTGCAATTTTCAGAACCGTTGTCCTTATAAGGTGGCAATTTGTTCCGAACAAGAGCCTGCATTAAAACAAATTGAAGATGAAAGATCTTGTGCCTGTCATTTAACCGGTTCGATCTGAGTAAAGAAAATATGCCGGAAGAGCGAATATTTATTAAAAATGATTCTCTGATAGTCGAAGGATTATTGCATAAATCTTCGGAGGAACGAGGAGTCATTGTTTGTCATCCACATCCCCTTATGGGCGGTTCTATGCATAACAATGTAGTGGAAGCGATTCAGGAAGCATTTGCCGCCGAAAATTTTGCTACATTGAGATTTAATTTCAGAGGTGTTGGCCGGAGTACAGGTATTTATGATGAAGGAAGAGGGGAAATGGAGGATATTCTTTCCGCCCGTGAATATTTAATAAATGCCGGAATGCCAAAAATATTTTTTGCCGGTTATTCTTTCGGCGCCTGGGTCGGGTCAAAAGTCATGGAGCAAAATGATAATATTTTCACGGACAGCGTATTTATTTCGCCGCCCAATAATTATTTTGATTTCGATTGGGCAAAATTAACCGATAATATCGGTTTAATTATCTGTGGAGATCAAGATCGGTTTTGTGATCTGGAAGCTATAAAAAAACAAATTAAGGAAATACAGGCAAAGCTGAAGATGATTTCCGGAGCCGATCATTTTTATCTGGGTAAAGAAAAAGAGCTTATAAATGTTTTACGAAGGTACATAATTGAATAAAAAAATCGATAAAAATTGCGAAAAAAAACTTGATTTTGAATAAAAATAGTGCTACGGCTCCAAATAACGTAAGAAAGTCGCAGTATTATTATGGATCGTAAGGGCGACTTTTGTCAGGAAGTAGTTAGTGCTGAGTTTTTTGAAGAAAAAAATTAACCGCAAAGAATTCTTTAAGTGAGAAATGGAATTCGTGCGGTTTTTTTAGTTTCTCCAGGATTTGTATCCGGCGAGAAGCAAATATTTGAAAGGGGGGTTTTAGCTTTGGCAGAAGGAAAAGTAAAGTGGTTCAACGAGAAGAAGGGTTTTGGGTTTATTGAAAACGACGAAGGTGGAGATGTTTTTGTTCATTATAGCGCTATTGCAGGAACAGGATTTAAGACTCTTTATGAGGGTCAAAGAATTCGCTTCGATATTGAACAGGGAAACAAAGGTCCAAGCGCAACAAATGTTCAGCCGCTATAATAATTCCAATTAATAAAAACTTAATTTGAATTGAAAATGCCCCATTATATGGGGCATTTTTTTAATGAAACTCGTTGAAAACGAGCGTAGCGAAGTTTGAAGCGTTAGTCGAATCAATGAGACTCAAATTTCAGAAACGAAGTGTGCTGAAATTTGTTAGTCGAATTGATCCCGTCAAATACGGGATTATTCCAGGAGCGAAGCGACGGGGGATAATGAGAAACAAATTTTAGAAACAGAGTGCATGACCTAAAGGTCACGTCACCGCTTAAACTTGCAGCTGCATTATTCCGCCGTAAATAAAATTTCAAAAATGGAAAAGCACTAGACGGTTTTAAAACGCCGCAGCTCTTTTTTAGCCCAAAAATAGACTAAGCATAAAGAAATGATGTTAGATATGGGCAGCGCCAGCCAGGCGCCCAGAAGACCAATCCGGGAAGATAAAACAATCAATAAAGGAATAAGCAAAACCGTATCGCGGAAAAAAAGTAAAAACATAGCCAGCGTTCCTTTGCCCAGTCCCATAAACATATTTATATATACTAGTATCGGGGCTACAAAAACGAGAATCGACACGTAAATGCGTAATGCCGGCACAGCAATCTCTGTCAGCGCGGGGTCGTTAGAGAAAAGCGAAATAATAAACTCAGCAAATATTTCTAAGATTATCGAAGAGAACGCGGCAATCAAGAAAGATGCTTTCAAGGCTACGGAAACCGATTGTTGGAGCCGGTGATAAAGTCTGGCGCCTTCACTGTAGGCAACAATAGGCATTAAACCGAAGCCTATGCCGTATAAAATCATCGTGACAAGACTATTAACACGGAAACAAATACCGAGCGCGGCAATAGCCCTCGAGCCGAAGTCCGATAGAACATGGTTATAAATAACCAAAACTAAACTTATTATCAGATTAGCTACAATAGAAGGTAATCCGGTAGAATAAATCGAATGAATTATGGAAATATTAGGGAAAAGATATTCTCGTCTAAGTTCATATTTGGATGATTTTAATTGCATAAAATACATGGAAAACATAAATGCAATAAATTGCGCGGTAACTGCCGCGAGCGCTGCTCCCCTGATTCCTAAGCGCGGAAAGGGGCCAATTCCAAAAATTAATAAAGGATCGAGAATTGCGCTGGAAATGGAGGCAATTAAAACGACATACATTGATAAAAGAGGCCTTCCCTCAGCGCGAAGTAAATTATTGGACATCATCGAAAAAAAGAGAAAAGGGGAACTAAAGACGATAACAAGAATATATTCGCGGCATAGGGGCATTATTTCATCTGTAGCGCCAAAAAAGTTAAGGACAATATCGTGGAAAAAGAAAACAGGAATGATTACTAATAACCCAAAGAAAAATGACAGGAAAAATATTTGGCCGGCAGTTTGTTTTGCTTGGAGAAATTTTCCGGCGCCAAACATTCGAGCGGAAAAAGAACCGGCACCAACGCCGGTGCCGACGCCAATCGCGGCAAAAATCATTTGAATAGGAAAGCAAACGGTAAGAGCGGCTAGAGCCTGTGAACTTAACCTGGATAGCCAGAAAGTATCAATAAAGTTGTAAATAGACATGGCAACCATCGCTACAATTGACGGCCAGCTCATCTTCAAAATCAGCGGGAAAATTGCTTCGTTACCTAAATCAAGTCTTTTAATCATTTTTCTATAGCCAATATTGGCGAAATGTTATTAAATGCTATAATATAATAAGTAGAACTTTGGTTGCTTACACGTAAAAAACGATAATTTCAAGGCAATAGTAAAAAATGGCGAAAAATTTGATTGTGATTTTGGGCCCGACAGCCTCGGGTAAAACCCAACTGGCAGCTCAACTTGCCTATGATTTACAGGGGGAAATAATCTCGGCCGATTCCCGCCAGGTTTATAAAGGCATGGATATCGGTACAGGCAAAGATTTAAACCAGTATCTTATTAATGGCAGGAAAATTTCCTATCACTTGATAGATATCATAGATCCTCAGAGAGAATTTAGCTTATTTGAGTTCCAAAATAGATTCTATAAAATTTTTACCCAACTCAGCAGGAAAAGAATCATGCCGATTATGGTCGGGGGAACGGGCCTTTATTTGGAATCAGTGCTGACAGGATATAATATACCCAAGGCCCCGCCTGATCAGGAATTGCGAAAAATATTAAGCCTCCAATCGAAAAGACAACTGCAGGAAATACTCAAGGCATTAAAACCACGTTTGCACAACAAGACTGATCTTGACGATCCGGAGAGAGTAATTCGGGCAATTGAGATTGAAAGAGCGCGGGCTATAAAAGGCGATGAGCAGCAAGAGAAACCGGATATCGATGCCGTAGTGCTGGGCATCAGCTGGGAAAGGTCAGCGTTGCGGCAACGTATTACGTCGCGGCTGAAAGAAAGACTTGCGCAGGGGATGATTGAAGAAGTAAAAAAGCTGCATTCAGCCGGATTGGCCTGGAAAAAATTGGAGAGCTTCGGTTTGGAGTACCGTTTTATTTCTCAATATCTGCAAAATAAAATTACTTTTGACGAAATGATAAATAAATTAGAGACAAGCATCCATCAATTTGCCAAAAGACAAGAAACGTGGTTTCGGCGGATGGAGAAAAAGGGGATAGTTATTAACTGGATTCCCGCCAATAATTATCCTTTATTAAAAGAAACCGTAATGAAATTTCTGCGATGAATAAACCTTTTTTGATTGATACTTATCTGCAAAATTATTCAACAACCGGAAAGTGGAATATAATTACCGATAACACGGAAAATATTTCTCAGGTTGTTGTAATACCGGCTTACGCAGAAAGAGAAATGCTTTTTTCCACTTTGGCTTCTATAGCGCAAAACGAATCTTCATCTTTGGAGAGTTCTTTTATATTGTGTGTCATTAATAATAAGAGCGATTCGCCCTCGGCGGCGGTAACTAACAATCTGGACACAATGAATTATCTGGAAGCATTGGTGAGAAAAAAACCTTTAGGAAGATTGGGTTCTGGCGAGGGATTAAATCACATTTTACAATTATTGGCGGAAACAAAATTAAAGCTCGGTTATATTGACGCTTCATCGCCAGGTTATGAAATACCGCAAAACGCCGGCGGCGTGGGAATGGCGCGAAAAATCGGCATGGATGCGGCTTTGCAATTGCTGAGAAACGGTTCCGCCGAGCGTAATTTAATTCTAAGTCTTGATGCCGATACTTTAGTGCAAAAGAATTATTTGTCTGTAATAAAAAAATATTTTACGCAAAAAGTCAAAACAGCAATCATATCGTATGAACACCAAATGCCGTTAAATTATGAAGAAAAAGCAGCGATTTGCTGCTATGAAATATTTTTACGCTACTGGGTGCTGGGATTAAAATACGCCAAATCTCCCTGGGCATTCCATTCCATAGGTTCGACTATAATAACCTCAACGGAAGCTTATGTGGAAGTAAGAGGAATGAACAAGCGTGAGGCGGGGGAGGATTTTTATTTTCTCAATAAACTCGCCAAAATAGGTGAAATTGGTTATATAAAAGAAACATGCGTTTATCCTTCGGCGCGCCCTTCCACGCGTGTTCCTTTTGGAACGGGTAGCCGAGTGCAAAGATTCCTTTCCGGGAAACAGCAGGAATATCTTTTATACGATCCGCAAATATTCGTCATATTGGCCGATTGGCTGGAACTTATGAAAAATCCTTATAACTATGGTGAATATGAGATTTTGATGAAAGCTGAGCGTATCCATCCAAAGCTTACGACTTTCCTGGAAAATTACGGCTTTGCCTCTGTTTGGTCAAAAATACGGTGTAATGCAAAAGATGAAAGAACGCTTATCCGTCATTTTAATGATTGGTTTGATGGTTTTAAAACTTTAAAATTGATTAACTATCTTACTTGCGAAGTCTATCCTCAAATCAATATGTTTGTGGCTTTAAACTGTATTCTTTCCATGCAGGGAATTACTGAGCTTAATTTAAATTCAGAGGCAAAAATTCCCGAACTGGAGGATCAAATGAAGATATTGCAATATTTACGGACAATAACATGATGATAAATATATAAAGATCTAAAATTCAGGATAATTTTCTTGACGGGTATGTACATTTTGCATATAGCTCATTCATTAAATTTTAAAGTGGTCATTAGTAATTGGGGGAGGAACTTAATGAAAAATATAATCAATAAAAACTGGATAGCAATTTTCATCTTATTTATTTTTGTATTAGGTTGCGGCGATAATAAAGAAAAGAAGGAAAATCCGGTTCCGGCAGTAGGTACAAACCAGATTCAAACTTCCAGTGCTACCCAGGCTGATATAGCTAAACAAGCCGAAGGAGGCGATATAGCTGTTAGTGTTGACGGGAAAGTTTTAAAAAAAGCACAGTTGGAAACAGATGTAAAAGCGCTGATGAAAGTTTATAAAGACAAGATTCCCAAAGATAAAATCAAAGAAGTTAAAGCCAATTTTAAAAAGCAATTGTTGGAAAATTTTATAATACGCACGGTTTTGGACAATGAAATAGAAAAGAGAAAAATTGAAGCAACTGAAAAAGAAATTAATGAATCAATAAACAAAATAAAGGCGAGTCTTCCGGCGAATAAAAAGTTCGCGGATTTTCTCAAAGAAAATAATTTAACTATGGAAGAACTTAATAAGGCCTTAGCTTCCGACATCAAGGTCAAAAAGATGGTGTTTACGGAACTAGGCGATAATGCCAAGCCGTCACAAAAGGAAATAAGCAAATTTTATAGCGATAACACCGATAAGTTTATTGTTCCGGAAAATGTTCACGTTCGTCACATTCTTGTATTAATAAACAAAGATGACGACGATAAGGTAAAATCGGAAAAGAAAGCAAAAATAGAAAATTTGCGCCAGCAAGTTATAGATGGCGCTGATTTTGCCGAAGTCGCCCGTAAAAATTCCGATTGTCCCAGCAAAGAAAAAGGCGGTGATTTGGGTAATATTACTAAGGGACAGACGGTAGAACCTTTTGAAATTGCCGCCTTTTCGCAGGAAAAGAATATAATTGGTCTGGTTATAACGACGGATTACGGTTATCATGTTATTCAGGTTTTAGATCACAATCCGAAAAAAACAATAGCTTTGGAAGAAGTTAAAAGTAAAATTTCGGACTATTTGGAAAAACAAAAACAAGAGGACGCTTTTACGGCTCTTATGAAAAAATTGCGGGAAAATGCAAAGATAATAATGTTTCAAAGTTAATATTGCGAATAAACTTTGCATAAAAGCTGAAAAATAAGAAGCGGATTGGTATTGCATATTACGGGTGATGTTTTTTCCCGATAGCTATTTGAAACTGTGCTCACTATCGGGGAAAACGCCATTTTTTACTTCAGCAATATAGGTTTTAACCGCTTTTTTTATTTCTAAATTCAAATTAGCGTACTTTTTTACGTGTTTAGGCGTAAATCTGTCATATAGTCCCAGCATATCGTTAATTACGAGAACCTGGCCGTCGCAATTGACACCGGCGCCAATGCCGATAGTAGGGATGGTAAGAGAATTAGTTATTTCATAAGCGAGCTTTTCCGGAATACATTCCAGGACCAACGAGAAGGCACCTGCTTCTTCCAAAATTTTAGCGTCTTCAATAATTCTATGAGCTGAATCTTCTTTTTTCCCCTGTACCTTAAATCCGCCAAGTTGATGAATGGATTGAGGAGTTAAGCCCAGATGGGCCATAACCGGAATTCCCGCCGAAACTATTTTTTGCACGGTCTCGGCTTGTTCTCTGCCGCCTTCTAATTTAACCGCCTGAGCGTCTGCTTCTTGTAAAAACCGGCCGGCATTGGCCAGCGCTAATTGCGGGGAAACTTGATAAGACATAAAAGGCATATCGGCAACAATCAAGGAGTTATTGGCTGCCCGGGAGACTGCTTTAGTGTGATGAAGCATATCTTCCATGGTGACAGGCAGAGTAGTATCATAACCTAAAACAACCATTCCGAGTGAGTCGCCAACCAGGATCATATCGATGTTGCATTCATCCAGTATGGAAGAAATGGCATAGTCATAAGCTGTAAGCACGGTTATTTTTTCTCCCTGCGCCTTCATCTTTTTTATATCTGCCGTGGTCTTACGGCTGCTCTTATTTTGACTGCTCATTGTTTACAACTCCTTTCAAAAGATCATTGATTTTCTTTGCCTGACGTTTATTCAGGCTGCCTTTTTGTTGCGCGACTTGGAGAGCTATCGATCCCAGGCAGCGGTACAAAGAAGAATACTGCGGAAGAGTTTCATTAATTGCTGCTAAGTGTTTTTGAATCGTTCCGAAATCGCCGCGGGCGATGGGACCCGTAAGCGCGTGAATGGAACCGGAGCGTTCGATGTTTCTGAGGCTGCCGTAAACCAGCGGCAGATAGGCTTTTTTTGCCTCTTTTTCACCCAGGCCGATAACCTGATAAATTGATTCTACAACACTCATCAAAGAAACTAAGTAATTGGACGCGAAACAGGCAGCGGCGTGGTATAGCGGCTTTTGCTCATCGGAGATAAAGAAGGGAATGCCACCCAAATCGCGGACAATTTTTTTTGCAAGCATTTCTGCTTTTTTATCCGCCGTAATTCCGAAATAGCTTCCGGGGATATTTTGTATGGCCTGATCAATTGAAGAGAAACTCTGTAAAGGATGAATACTGGCGACGACCGCACCGGCTTTCCTGGCCGCCTCCAGAAGATCAAGTCCGCCGCCGCCGCTCATGTGGAAAACAAATTTCCCCTTTATTGCCGGAGAAAGGGCAATCTCCCGGCAAACTGAAGAAATGATATCGTCGGGGGTAGTAATTAAAATAAAATCAGCTTTCTGCAGGGCTTCGTGAGGTGTGCGAAAAGTTTTATTTCCGGTATAAAGCTTAGCTCTTTTTAAAGCAGAGGGAGATTTGTCGAAAACGGCGGCAATTTCATAGTCGGCTTTTTTCAACAAATAGCCAATGGCCGTTCCCACCATGCCGAGGCCGAATATGGTAAAGTTTTTAGAATTTTTTTTTCTCATAGTCCAAATTACTGGTATGAATCCCCTCCGCTTTCAGCGGGATTAATTCAGCTAACAGATATTACTGTACTGTGTTTGTAATATCTGAGTTTCATTAATTCGACTAACCAATTCTGATACGCTGCGCTTTCGGAATTGGAGTCTCACTAACCACGGGTATCTATGATATCCCTGCTTATACGGGATCAATTCAACTAACGCTTCAAACTTCGCTACGCTTTTTTTCAGCGAGTTTCATTGATTCGGCTAATAAACTTCTATTCGCTTTGCCCTGCATTCGCCGGGCTTCGCTTTTTAAGTTTGAGTCTCATTACCCTCCGCCTACGGCGGGATTAATTCCACTTACGCTTCAAACTGCACTCCGTTTGTTTTCAGCGAGTGTCATTAATTCGGCTAGCAAATTTCCACGTGTGACCTTTAGGTTATGCACTTCGTTTTGGAAATTTGAGCCTCATTAACCACGGATATCTGCGATACCCTCCGCCTACGGCGGGATTAATTCGGCTAACGCCTCATTAACAAAAAAAGGCCTCCCGCAAAAGGAAGACCTTTATTCGACAGTGTAGTTATAAATTAATACCGTCTCAGTCGATAGTTAGGGATCCAAGCGGTGTAGTTCTTATTAACATAGGCCATGAACGTAGTCAAACTATTTTTAACCACGGGTATCTACGACACCCTCCGCTGTGCGGGATTGTTCAACTTGCCAATTCCGATGCGCTTCGCTTTCGGAATTGGAGTTTCACGAATAAACAAACTTGTGTTTGTCGAGGCACTTCGCTATATATATCGCAGGAGATATGATGAAAAAAGTAGATTTAATGATATTTGATTTCGATGGCACCCTTGTTTCCAGCAGTGCTGATTTGGCTCAGGCAATAAATTTTACTTTGAACGCGCTGGATCTCAAAAAAAGACCGGAGGAAGAAATTATCAGCTTTGTCGGTGATGGTATCAACCATTTAATCGAAAAAGCGTTGGGGCAAGATCATATAAAATACCGGGAAAAAGCTATTCGGATTTTTAGTGATTATTATACCGAGCATCTTCTGGATAATACCCGGCTTTGCCCGCATGCCGAAGATGTCTTAAAAAATTTTAAAGATAAGCTAAAAGTTGTACTTACGAATAAGCGCTTTAAATTCACTCTGGCCATAGCCCAAGGATTAAATATAGAAAACTATTTTACGGAAATAATTGGAGCGGATTCCACACCTTTTTTTAAACCGGATCGGCGTTTAATCGATTATTTATTGAATAAATATGGAACAGCTAAAAAAAAGACCGTCATTATCGGCGATGGCGTTAACGATATTGCTATCGCTAAGAATTCCGGGATAATGAGCTGCGCTTATTTAAACAGTCTTGGCAATAGGCAGGATCTGCTGAGTCTTAAAGCCGATTATTATTGCGATAGCCTTTTGGAAGTCAATTTGTTATTCGACTAGAGATGATTAATAAAATTCGACAAACCATAGAAAAATATAACCTGCTCGATAAAGGTGATAGGGTGGTTGTGGCTCTATCCGGCGGCCCGGATTCTACGGCGCTTTTAGTAATTCTTACCCAAATTGCCGAGGAAATTGGATTTAATTTGATAGCGGCACATATCAATCACGGATTGCGCGGAGAGGAATCAGATGAAGACGAAAAATATTCCCGCGAATTGTCGGAAAAAATAGGGGTGGCTTTTGTCTCACACAAAATAGATAAAACCCGGGTGGAGATGGGTGTTTCGCCGGAGGATTATTACCGGCGTCAAAGGTATAACTTCTTGAATAAAGTTGCCAAAGAGCATCGGGCGAAAAAAATCGCTTTAGGCCATAATTTGCAGGATCAAGCGGAAACTGTTTTGCTTAATCTATTGCGCGGTAGCGGTTTGGAAGGCCTCAAAGGTATTTTGCCAATGCGGGACGGAAAATTTATCCGTCCGCTGATCGAAGTATCCCGCCGGGAAATTATTTCTTTTTTAAATGCAGCAGGAATACAATATCGTCAGGATAGCTCCAACGAAAGCAAACAATATCTGCGCAATAAAATTCGCGGGGAATTAATTCCTTATATAAAAGAAAAGTTTAATCCGAAAATTGAGGAAAATCTGGCGCAAACGGCGGAAATACTACGCAACGAAGATGAATTCATCAGGCAATACGTCCTGGAAGCTATGGATTCTCCATATATTCAAAGACAGGAAAATCTAATTTCACTAAACATCGCCTACATAAACAAACTACCCCCGGCCATACGGCTGAGATTTTTTAAGGTTCTCTTGGAAAGTCTAAATCCCGAAAAAAACGGATTTTCTTTTATCCATATAAAATCTCTGGAAAATTTGGCACAAATGCAAGAATCGGGGAAAAGAATTTCTCTTCCTGCGGATATTGCAGCAAGGCGCGAATATGACAATTTAATTCTGGAAAGAAAGAAGACCTGCCCAAAAAGCATAGAATATGAATATTCTATGAAAATTCCCGGCTCTATTAATATTCAGGAGAGAAACCTGACTATCCGTTTACAAACTACAAATAGAGATTATATTGATTTTGGAAGTGAAAATAAAGTTTACATCGATTTGGATAAGATTAGTCTACCTTTGATATTGCGCAATAGAAGAGATGGAGATTGGTTTCAGCCCCTGGGTATGAAGGGTCGGAAAAAAATAAAAACATTTTTTATTGACCGCAAAATTCCTAGGAACAAGCGCGATGAAATTATGCTGATTGCCGATCAGATTTCCGTAGTTTGGATTGAAAAAATGCACCTGAACAACCGGGTTAAAATAACCAAGGAGACAAAAAATGTTCTGGAGTTGGAACTTATTGGCTCATAAAAAGCATCAAGTTAATTCCAGCATGGTTTTATGGAATCATCAGAAATTATTTGAGTTAAATTGGATATTATTATAAGTATCAGTTCAGATAATCAATTTTAAGGGGAGAAATCTTGAATCAGTCTCAAAAAAATATTGCTCTTATACTTACTTTACTGCTCGTTTTTTTGCTTGTTTGGCAACTTTTTAATCAGCCAAAAACGGGGCAAAAAGACTTAATTTATAGCGAAATGCTCTCTCATCTGGATAAAGGGGAGATTAGTGAAGTGACCATCCAAGGGGAAAATATTACCGGTAAGCTGAGTAACGGGAATATTTTTAAAACATACGCTCCCAAAGACGATAAACTGGTGACACAATTTAGAGAAAAAGGCGTGAAAATTACGGCCAAACCGGCGGAAGATTCACCCTGGTATGTAACTGTTTTAGTTTCCTGGTTTCCGATGATTCTTCTCATCGGTGTCTGGATTTTTTTCATGCGCCAGATGCAGGCCGGTGGCGGTAAGGCAATGTCCTTCGGTAAAAGCAGGGCGCGTTTAATTACCGATAAGTCGAAAAAAGTTACCTTTGCCGACGTCGCCGGTATTGATGAGGCCAAGGCGGAGTTAGAGGAGGTTATTGATTTTTTAAAGGATCCTAAAAAATACACAAGGCTGGGCGGAAGAATTCCTAAAGGATTGTTGCTTATTGGACCGCCCGGAACAGGCAAAACACTTTTAGCCCGGGCAATTGCCGGTGAAGCGGAAGTGCCGTTTTTGAGTATCAGCGGTTCCGATTTTGTGGAAATGTTTGTCGGTGTGGGTGCTTCCCGCGTCCGCGATTTATTCGGTCAGGCAAAAAAGAACGCCCCCTGCATAATATTTATCGATGAAATTGATGCCGTCGGCCGCCATCGCGGCGCAGGTCTTGGGGGAGGGCATGATGAAAGAGAACAGACTCTTAATCAACTGCTCGTGGAAATGGACGGCTTTGAATCCAATGAAGGCGTGATACTTATTTCCGCTACCAACCGCCCCGACGTTCTTGATCCGGCATTGTTGCGCCCGGGCAGGTTTGATAGGCAGGTTGTCGTGCCGCTTCCTGATATAAAAGGCAGAGAAAAAATCTTTGAAGTTCATGCCCGCAAAGCACCGATTGCGGAAGATGTTGATTTCGCGGTTTTGGCCCGCGGGACGCCGGGAACTTCCGGAGCCGATATTGAAAACCTTATTAACGAAGCAGTGCTCAATGCCGCCCGGGATAATAAAGAAAAAGTCAATATGAGCGATTTCGAGTTCGCTAAGGATAAAATTTTAATGGGAACGGAAAGAAAAAGCATGGTGATTAGCGATGAAGAGAAGCGCAACACCTCTTATCATGAATCAGGCCATACCCTGGTAGCGCGTTTGATACCGGGAACCGATCCGATTCATAAAGTTACGATCATTCCCAGGGGCAGAGCTTTAGGTTTGACACAACAGTTGCCGATTGACGAAAAACATACCTATCCCCGTGAATATTTAGATAGTAACATTGCAATTTTATTGGGCGGACGAGCTGCTGAAGAAATAATTTTACATGATTTTACCACGGGAGCGGGCAATGACATTGAACGGGCGACCAATCTAGCCAGGAAAATGGTCTGCGAATGGGGTATGAGCGATAAAATAGGGCCGCTAAGTTACGGGAAAAAAGAAGAGCAAATCTTTTTGGGGCGCGAATTTGCCACACACAAGGATTACAGCGAAGAAACGGCAAAGAATATTGATGCGGAAGTTGTATCTATTGTCACACGAAACTATGAAAAAGCAAAAAAGCTTCTAACCGACCATATTGAAATACTGCACAAGATAGCTGAGGAACTACTGGAAAAAGAAGTTTTAAACACAGCGGAAATAGATGCTCTGATTGGCAGCGCTCTGCCTAATGCACAACCGGCCGATTCAAAAATATTGTCTTAATCATATCTTTTGTGACTTGTCTGAAACAAATATTTACGTTTAATTTGATATCGGTGTTATCTTGTGAAAATAATTAAAATAAAAAACTTGGAAGAAGCTGTAGCGCTATTCAAAAAAATCGGCGTTGATCCCTATGGCATTGACGCCATGGCGTCAAAAACAATAAACGTCAATATTTTAATTGAAAATCAGCCGTGTAAAATAGCCAATGTCATAAAACAAGAGATGTTATCAATTGGCGGAGACGCTGCCGTCGCCCGGGGAAGCGTATCTTGCAGCGTTCCTGTGAGCGATATTTTAATCATGGGCACGGTAAAGCAAATTTTGGCGCTGGCGAAAAAAATCGAAAAACAGCCTTTTGGTTTAAGTTTAATCGCTCGCGACATGTCAGAAATATTGGCAAATATGAGCAGAAACGAATATATCTGGAAAACATCCCGCCGCAAACTTACTTTAGGCAATAAAACCCTGATTATGGGGATCTTAAATGTTACGCCCGATTCGTTTTCCGATGGCGGGCTTTTTTACTCTCAGCAAAAAGCAGTTGAACATGGATTGCAAATGGCGGCTGAAGGCGCGGATATCATCGATATCGGGGGAGAATCGACACGTCCCGGGGCTAAATCTGTTTCGGCCGCAGTTGAATTAAAGCGAGTCCTTCCTGTAATTGAGAGCTTAGTCCAACAGGTAAAAGTTCCAATATCCATTGATACAAAAAAAGCGCAAGTCGTGAGAGAGGCTATTGCCGCAGGCGCAGAAATAGTCAATGACATAAGCGCACTCAATGGCGATAAAAAAATGGCCAAAACCATCAAAGAAACCGGAGCCGCTGTGGTTCTTATGCATATCCGGGGAACGCCGCAAAATATGCAAAAAGGCAATTTGGTATATGCTGATATAATGGGTGAAATTATAGCTTATCTGAAAAAAAGCAGCCAAACAGCCGTAAAAGCGGGTATAGAAAAAGATTGTCTGGTTATCGATCCGGGAATTGGTTTTGGGAAAACACCCCAAGACAATTATAAAATTATCAAGAACCTTTCCGAATTAAAGATTTTAGGGATGCCGGTGATGATTGGAACCTCAAGGAAATCTTTTATCGGGAAACTAACCGGCGGCGAACCGCACGAAAGAATCGAGGGCACGGCGGCGACAGTTGCCGTGGCAATAATGAATGGATGCCATATTGTCAGGGTGCATGATGTTGCCGCAATGAAAAAAGTTGCCGCAATTACTGATGCGATTGTTCACGCGTAAAAGGAATATGATGGTTTATGGAATTGGCATAGATTTAGTGGAAAACGGCCGTATCGAAAAGATCATCGGGAAATGGGGTCAAAAATTTTTGCAAAGAGTCTTTTCCGATAGAGAAGTTGAATACTGTCGCAAGCATATTCAAGCTTCAGTCCATTATGGGGCAAGATTTGCGGCCAAAGAATCTTTTTTAAAAGCTTTGGGGATTGGTCTGGGAATGGGCGTTAAGTTGAAAGAAATAGAAGTTGTGCGTGACGAAAAGGGGAAGCCTGATCTTGTTTTGTGGGGTGGAGCGAAAGCTCAAATGGAAAAAAAGAAAATCACAAAGATTCACTTGAGTTTGACACATACAAAAAAATACGCTACTGCTTTCATTGTACTGGAAAAAAAATAAGTACCGGATTACTGTCATTTTAAATGAACAGGGAAAAAGCAGCAATTGAAATAATATCTCATAGTGCAAAACAAACTATGGAAATAGCACGTCTTCTTGGCGGCAAATTAAGGGAAGGCGATATTCTGGCTCTATCCGGCGAGCTTGGTTCGGGGAAAACCTGTTTTACCGGCGGTATAGCCCGCGGTCTGGGAGTAAGCGAAAGCTATCAAATTACCAGCCCGACATTTACTTTAATTAATGAATATCCGGCCAGATACGATCTTTACCACTTCGATGTTTATCGGCTGAATGGATATTCCGAGTTCGAAGATTTAGGTTATGAAGAATATTTTTCCAGAGGCGGTGTTGTTGTTATCGAATGGGCGGAAAAAATAGCTCAAATTCTTCCGGTTGACACTTTTTTTGTGAGCTTTGAATATGTTGATGAAAATATCCGTAAAATTAAGATCAAAGGACTGAAAAGCAGGCTACAGGAATTGGCAATAGATTGGGAAACGGAGGTTAGTTAAAATGGCTTTAATTGTTCAGAAATTCGGCGGAACATCGGTCGCAGATATCGATAAAATAAGAAATGTGGCTCAAAAGGTGATTAATGGAAAAAAAGCGGGCAATGAAATAGTCGTGGTTTTATCGGCGATGGCCGGGGAAACCGACAGGCTCATCGCCTTGGCCCATAAGGCCTCTGAATCGCCTGATGAAAGAGAGTATGACTCCTTAATATCCACGGGTGAGCAAGTTACAGTAACCCTGCTTTCCATTGTTTTGAATTCAATGGGGTACAGGGCAAGATCATTTTTGGGATTTCAAATTAAAATAATAACTGACAAGGCCTATAAAAAAGCCCGAATCGTGTCGATTGACACGGAAGAAATTAAGAATGAACTAAAGCGTGGAAGTATTGTTGTTGTTGCCGGTTTTCAGGGTGTGGACAAGGACAATAATATTACAACTCTCGGGCGCGGCGGTTCCGACACAAGTGCGGTAGCTCTTGCCGCCGCTCTAAACGCTGATCAATGCGACATTTATACAGATGTGGACGGCGTCTATACAACGGATCCCAATATTTGCAATAAGGCGCGGAGACTGGATAAAATATCGTATGATGAAATGTTGGAAATGGCCATAACGGGCGCTAAGGTTTTACAGCCCCGTTCCGTGGAAATGGCAAAAAAATATGATGTTCCTATATATGTAAAATCAACGTTTTCAGATGAAGGAGGAACGCTTGTGACTAAGGAGGATAGGGATATGGAAAGAGAAATAGTTTCAGGTATAACATATGATCGTGATCAAGCTAAAATTACGGTGGTTCATGTTCCGGATAAGCCGGGAGTAGCAGCCGCTTTATTTACGCCTTTATCGGATAAAAATATCATCGTCGATATGATTATTCAAAACGCCAGCCTGGAAGGATTTACCGATCTTACCTTTACGGTATCCAAGAAAGATTTGAAGGATGCGCAAAAGATAGTCGAGAATACGGCTAAATCGATAGGGGCGAAAAAAGTCGAAGTTGATGATCAAGTAGCCAAGGTATCCGTAATCGGTGTAGGAATGGCTAGCCATTCCGGTGTAGCGGCGAAAATGTTTACCACACTAGCTAATGAAAGCGTCAATATTATGATGATCAGCACGTCGGAAATTAAAATTTCCTGTGTTATCCAAAGAAAGCATACGGAGCTTGCCGTAATGATTCTTCATGATGCTTTCGGACTGGAAAAGAAAAAATAATTCAATGACTGTTTCCGAAAGTCAAATAAAGGGGCTAATCGCTATATGCATAACGTTGGCGATTATTCCCTTTTTTAGTTTTTTTTACCGTTTGTTCATCAGCTATAAAGCTCCTCTTTTTACCGATCAATTTAATGATTCACTGGTGATAGAAGTTATTGACAAGAATCAGACAAATGGAATTTATTTCGTTAGTCCTGAAACTTCCGCCCACCAGTTGTTGAAAAAAGCCGGTATTGGTGAATTTTCAGCTAAAGACTTTCAGCTCGATGACGGAATGAAAATAACGATTGATTCCGATTCAGGGAGAGATGATATTATTGTTGCGAAGATAGAAGCTGACAAAAGGCTTGCCCTGGGAATGCAGCTTGATATTAATAAAGTTATGGAAGACGATTTGCTTTTGATAAGCGGGATTGGTGAAGTAACGGCAAAAAAAATATTGGATTTGCGCATTAAATTAGGCCAGTTTCGAAATATTGAACAATTAATGGAAATTAAAGGAATTAAGGAAAAGAAGTTAGCTAAGTTCAGAAAATATCTATACGTCGAAAAACAGAAAAAACCACAGACATAATAGCTTATTTTATATTATCCCGCTAAGCTTCGCACGCGGGATCAATCCCTCCTTTGGTGGGATCAATTCAACTAATGCTTCAAACTTCATTTCACCCCGTTAGAAAGTGTGCCTTTCTAACGGGGTTCATTCGTTTTCGGCGAGTTTCATTAGTCCCGTCTCACTTCGTTCGCGGGATGAATTCAGCTTACAGATATTGCTGCACTTCGCTTGCAATATCTGAGTTTCATTCATTCGACCTGCAAATTTCAGCGGTGACGTGACCTTTAGGTTATGCACTTCGTTTCTGAAATTTGAGTCTCATTGACTACCTGCTGAATTCTTTATAATAACTCTTCACACGCCTTATGTAATTTTGTGTTTCCCGGTAAGGGGGCACGTTATTGTTATATTTGGCGACAGCGCTTTCGCCGGCATTGTAAGCGGCAAGAGTAAGTTCCAAATTACCCCTATAAGTATTAAGAAGGTACCGCAGATAACGAGCACCGGCTTCGATATTATTTTCGGGGTGAAAAACATTTTCTACCTGAAGAGCGTATGCCGTCGCAGGCATTAGCTGCATTAAACCCTGCGCTCCTACCGGTGAAATGGCTTCATGATTAAAGTTGGATTCCGCCTTGATTATTGCTTTGATTAAGGCAGGGTCAATTCTAAATTTTTTGGCGGCATTTGAAATTATGTGATCGAATTTATTTACGTCGATGTTCGACTGAAAAATAATTCGTTTTTCTCTGAGAATCAAAACATATTTGGCACTGGGAATTGAAGGCACGTTAGTTAAATGCAGAACACCTTCATTATCAACGTACTTGTAAATATCGGCATAAACAACTTCTGTCGTTGTAATAGTTAGAAAAGCTAGAGCCGCAATAACGGTTCGCAGAGATAAACTTCCGCCGTGTTTGATAAAGCATATGATCGAATCATTTTGCACACGCATACTTATATTATACTTTATCGGCAATTTTACTTCAAGCTTTTTTTAAAAAAATAATTGTAAGCTGAAATATACCTGCAAAAGCTTTCAGGTTATTTTTTCTCCTCATCCGGATAAAACTGAGAGAGGATCGGTGTTGGATCGGCTAATCCTCCGATAAAAGAAATGGGATACTTGAATCCTATTTTAGCAAGCTTTTTCATTCCTGAGATAGCCCTGTCAAGTTCTCCCGGCGGCAAAGCGACTACTATTTCATCATCCGCCACCTGCCCCATCGATCTTTCCCCATAACAAGGAATTGCCAGAGCGGGTTTGCCGGTTACATAGCACTGGGCCAGCGAATCAGCGCACGCACCCTCACCGATGAAAAAGAACTGGAAACGTTCATATTTCTCTTTCTGCAATCCGCAAAGAATCATCATGATCTGGGCAGGATTGCCGTAAATCGAAACCACTTCCGGTTCAAACCTCTCTTTTCCCAAGGGAGCTATAACTATGGCCTCGCCAACGGGAATTCGCGGAGTTTCCTGCTGCTGCTTCAGAGCTTGTTCGGGCGAACCGAACCATGTTTTCGAAAGCATCGACGCTTCACTGAGCATACTCTTTTCTGTTGCTTGCCGCAGTCCGTGAAGCCGCGTGCAGCGGGCGCCAATAGGATCTTGTTTGGTGATTCCCACAGTCTGTCCCATTACCCTTACCAGGAAAGGAACCTGGCAAAAGGTGAATCCATGGTTAACCCGGACCACCTTGTCGATTTTGTCCAGCTCCTCGGCTTTTTCCAATCGCCGAAAAGCGACCGGTTCAGTCCTCAGCCGTAATAAAGCCTTAAAGTCTTCGGCTAGTTTTGCCCACAGGGCCATCTTTATTTCTCCTTTCTTCTTAGTAAAACTAAATTACAGATTGCCAATCATAAGGAGAGATTGAAGACAAAATTATTTGTCTTTATTCGTGAGACTCCAATTCCGAAAGCGAAACGTATAACCTAAAGGTCACACGTCGGAATTGGTAAGTTGAACAATCCCGCCATAGGCGGAGGGTATAATATATACCCGTGGTTCAATATAAAAAAATCATCGTCGGTTTTATATGGTAGTCCCGCCGTCTACGGCAAGAACCTGCCCTGTCACATAACTGGACGCGTCGGAAGCCAGAAAAAGGATGGCCCCGACCATTTCCTCGGGTTCTGCCGGTCGCGCCAAAGGAGTTCTGCTCATAGCGATATTAAGAATGTCAGGGTTCCCCCAAAGTGCCTCGCTGAATTTGGTTTTGGTTAAGCCCGGGGCGACAGTGTTAACCCGGATATTATATTGACCCCATTGCTGGGCCATTACCTTTGTGGCCATGATCACACCCGCTTTACTTATGGAGTAAACGGCCAATATATCGGGAGAAATCCCGGCGATGGAAGCAATGTTTATAATTTTACCTCCGCCTTTTTCCTTCATTGTTCTGGCCACTGCCTGACTCAAGAAAAACAAGCCCTTGAGGTTCAGGTTCATAATTGAATCCCAGGCGCGATCGTCTATGTCCATAGCCGAAGCCATGGAGGGATTTGTGGCGGCATTATTTACCAGGATGTCGATTTTCCCGAACTCATCTAGGACTTTTTTAACAAGAGAGTTTACTTCTTCTATCCTGCCGACATGGGTGGCTATAGGTACGCATTTTCTTCCTAATTTTTTTATTTCCGCCGCTACTTTTTCCAGGTCGGGAAGTTTGCGGCTGGCTATGGCCAGATCGGCGCCGGCCTCGGCTAAACCTATTGCCGCCGCATGACCGATTCCTCTGCTGGCTCCGGTGAGCAGAACAACTTTATTCTTTAAAGATAATTCCATTGTTTGTTACCTCCTGTAAGTAGTCAAATTTTTCAGCTTCATAACTTGACATATATTTTTAGTAATAACGATTCGCTTTGGACCACGATATGTATAAGAAAAATAAAAATACCTGTCAAGAGAAGAAAGGCGCGAGCAGGTGGGGGCTTTATCAAATTAACTTTATATCGCTGCCACCGCAGGCGATGTTAAATAATTCTTTTTCTTTTTTTCGCATTTTGCTTGTTTCTTTTTTAGTCGTATTTTCATGATCATAACCCAACAGATGTAAGAGGCCATGGATAATGAGAAAATCGATTTCTTGCTCGACTGTAAGATTGCCATAAACAGCGTCTTTTTGGGCTGTCTCGACGGAAATAATAATATCACCTAAAACTTGAGGATTGATGTTTCCGTATTCATTTTCCCGCAAAGAAAAAGAAAGAACGTTGGTTGCCTTGTCTTTACCCAGATATTGTTTGTTTAATTGTTTTATTTTTGTATCGTCGACAAAATTAATGCTGATTTCTTTGTCCGCGCATTCAAGAATCTTCAGGATTTTTAAGATCGCAGCGCGAATCTTACGCCTATTTATCTTGATTTTATTCTGATTGTTTTGGATCTGTAAGTTCATCGATTTCTTTTTTGCCGTTTGCTTCTTTATTTGGATGTTCGGGGTAATCGACGCGATGGTGGAAAATTCCGGTAAGAATTTGAGTGAATGTTTCCGCTATTGTGTTGAGATTTTTTAAAGTCAACTCGCATTCATCAAGCTGTCCGTCCATATAGATACGTTCGATTCTTTCCCTAACCAGTGAACGGATTCTTGTCGGTGTCGGATCGTGAAGAGTGCGTGATGAAGCTTCAATAACATCCCCCAGCATTACGAGACCTGATTCTTTTGTTTGCGGCTTCGGGCCGGGATAACGGAAATCGCTTTCCGACAAAGAGCGTATTGATATATCCTTATCCTTTTTGGCCTTGTCGTAAAAGTAACTGACTATGCTTGTGCCGTGGTGTTCGTGAATAATGTTTATAATTTGCTGTCCCAATTTGACGCTGGTCGCCAATTCACATCCGTCTTTTACGTGGGAAATTATAACCAGACTGCTCATTTTCGGTGATAGTTTGTCGTGTCTGTTTTCATTATTCGGCTGATTTTCAATGAAGTATTGAGGTTTTGTGAGTTTACCGATATCGTGATAATAAGCGCTGACTTTAGCCAGCAATGAATTTGCGCCTATAGCTTCCCCGGCCGCTTCCACCAGCGAAGCTACAATTATGCTGTGATGATAAGTTCCGGGAGCTTCGATGATCATTTTTTGAAAAAGAGGTTGATTGAGATTGGCCAGTTCCAGAAGCCTGATATCGGTTATAAAACCGAACAAACTTTCAAAAACGGGGGTGATTCCCGCTACCAGTATTGCGGTGATAATTCCTCCGGCAAATCCCATGGCGAGCCGCAACAATAAATCATTCAATAAATTTCCGGCCAGAAAGTTTATGCAAACGATAGCGGCCATATTTATAATTCCCAAAAATACACCGATCCTTAAAAAAGCCGAGCGTTGATGGCTGCCGACAACATGATAAGACGCGGCAACCGAGCCTAAAAAGCAGAAAAGAGGGAAAGTAATTCTTTCATCAAAAAGAAAAGCAATCAAAAAAGAAGTGAAGACACTGAGAATCATGGCTACGTTTCTGTTGATCAAAACGGCTATAATCATTGCACCCCACGCAAAGGGTATGGCAAAATAACAGGCATCGGTTGATATGGAGGGGAATGCCTTGTTGATGGCGAACGAAATGAATATTCCTGTCTTAATAAATAATATTTGTAATAAAGCAATTAGCCCAAAAACAAGCAAATCGACATCGGAGCGCCTTGAATGTTTAAGCCAGTTTCTGGTGCGCCAAAAATACAAAACTAAAGAAAGGAAGAGAGCCGTCAAGAAAATTCCCGCAAGGACCGCAAAACTGGAAAATTTATTGTCTCCCGTGGATTTAAAAAAAGCTTCTAACTTGATTAGCTCGGGGTAGCCGATTTTTTCTCCTTCCCGCACGATCATTTCATTTGTTTGCACCTGGAAAAGAACAGGCTTTACTTCTTCCGCCGCCGCAAGCTTTTTCTTTTCCGTCTTTTCTTTATTAAAGGTAAGGTTCGGCTCGATTAATTTTTTGGCCAGTGAAAACATCACTCTTCTCGTGGGATAGTCATCACTGTTAAAAAGAGCATTCACCCTTTTGAGAAGTTCCGCATCAATTTCCTGGGTATTTAAAATTTTGGAAACATCTTTGATTTCTTGTTCGTTTTGAGTACTTAAATTTCTTACAGTAATGCCTTTTTCCTTTTCTTGCTTGCCGAAAATACTATTAGTTATGAATTTTCTTTCATAGAAAGGAGAAATTAAACGGGAAAGATTTTGTTGTAGTTCGGGAGAAAATTTGAGTTCTTTTAAAACATGAAATTCTTCCGGGCTTAAGTGAACGCCTAAATTCGCTTCCAAACGCTTTTTGTCTTTTTGTGATTTACTTATATCAACGGGGATTGCTTCCGGCGGTTTTTCCTTAAGGGCACTTTTGTAATCTTCAGCGGCGAATGAAAGAGCTTTGGCTAACTTTGCCCTGATATTACCGGCAACTTTACTGTCGTAATCATAAACAGGCTTTATATTTCCTGCGGCATCATTTTTTTTGTCTTCGGTTGATTTTTGATCTTCAACAAGGAAGTCGCGGTCTGCTTTAATATCCTTGGACGCGATCATTCCCTGTTTGAATTTCGGTGTCGAAAAATGAATTTCGGGTGCCAGGATCAAAGCTAAAATTAAGCAAAGAATGATACCGTTAGCCCATCTTTGGAAGGTGCTGTTTTTCAGAAAACCAAAGGTAATGTTATACTTTTCCAATAGTTTTTTGAAAATATTTGCCGCTTTGCTTGTAGCCGAGTCGATAAAGTTCATAAATTTATTTTTTTAAAGTTAGCTTTTCTTTCTTTGTCCAAACGGGCGTAGGCTTTGATGACATCCTGAACCAATGGGTGGCGGACAACGTCTATTTCCGAAAAATGAACAAAGCGGATACGGGCAGTTTTATTTAAGATATGTTCCGCTTCGATTAATCCGGAAACTCTTTCCTGGGGCAGGTCAACTTGCGTAATATCTCCCGTAATTATCGCTTTCGAGCCAAATCCGAGCCGTGTTAAAAACATTTTCATCTGCTCGGAAGTGGTATTTTGCGCCTCATCTAAAATGACAAAAGAATCGTTGAGAGTTCTGCCGCGCATAAAAGCGAGAGGCGCGACTTCAATCAATCCTTTAGTGATCAGCGCGGCTGCTCTTTCCATATCAATCATATCATAAAGTGCGTCATATAGTGGGCGCAGATAAGGATTCACTTTTTCGGCCAGGTCTCCCGGTAAAAATCCCAATCGCTCGCCTGCTTCCACCGCGGGACGGGCTAGAATTATACGCTGGACTTTCTTTTCCAGCAAGGACGCTACGGCCATGGCCATCGCCAGGTATGTTTTACCCGTTCCGGCAGGCCCGATGGCAAAAACCATATCGAACTTTCTCATGTATTCTATATAAAGGCTCTGTGCGATACTTTTGGGAGTAATTATCCTTTTTTTGGAAGAAATGAAAACTGTGTCAAGAAATATACGCGCCAATTCGAATGTTACGTCTTTGGAAAGAATGCGATGAGCGTAATCGATATCGGATGTGTGAATATGCCACCCTTTCTCCATTATCGAATAGAGCTGTTGCAAAAGAGCACTAATCTTGCGAACGCTGTCTTCTTTGCCGGCAATGGAAATATAATTTCCCCAGGCCTTTATCTGGACCGGTTCCAGATTTTCGATAAGTTTTAAGTGTTTATCATGCTCACCGCAAAGATTTTTCAGCAAATGGTGGTCGGCAAAAGAAATTTTCTCTATGGAAGTGCTTTTAGTTGTTTGCTTCAAATAGCTATCAACCTCTAAAGTTATGGTGACTCTATTTTACCATAAAATTAAGCGAGAGCTTCTATCACTTTGATATGCCTAATGCAATACAATTTACTCCCGCAAAAAAAGATAGGCAAAGACTTTGGCATTGCCCATCATGTTGTCGATGGAGCAGTTTTCATCCGGCTGATGAGCTGTCTGGTTGTTTTTAGACCAAACAGCCACCGGGAAATCCTTCTGGCGAAAATAAGCGGCAAGCGTTCCGGCGCCAACTCCGCCGGCAAACGCTTTTATTCCGTAAACAGTGTTGATGGCTTCGGTTAGTGCCCGGACAATGGGAGCGGTAGGAGAGGTCGGTTTTGGTGATTGCAGGTATTGCACCGGAGATATTTCTATTTGCACTTTAAATTTCTTTTCAATTCTTGAGACAATCTTTTTTATTGCTGTCATAACGTCTTGCAGTTGATAATCGGGAAGCACGCGGCTATCCATATAAAAAACATCTTCACCGGGAATGGTGTTGATATTGCCGACATTGGCTTCTTTTTTTGTCGGTTCAAAAGTGCTCGCCTGCGGATCAAAAAGCGGATCGGACTTGGGAAAGGATTTTTTTAATGAAGCCAGTTTTGTAACCAGATGAGAGGCCGCGACAAAGGCGTTATTGCCTAATTGCGGATTGCTTCCGTGACATTGCTTCCCCTTTGTTTTAAAAGAAAGCCAGAGCATGCTTTTTTCGGCGACTTCTATTAATGAGCCTTCTCGGTTTCCGGAATCGGGAACAACAATCAAATCATCTTTTTTAAACGGCTGATCGGCGCGATCCAGCATATGACAAGCGCCCATTTTGCTGGATGTTTCCTCGTCGGCAACGAAAGCCAGGCCGATGGACTTATCTGTGGTGATTCCTTCATCCAGAATCGCCTTGGCGGCAAAAATGGAAGCGACCATATCTTGTTGATTGTCTTCCACTCCGCGGCCGTAAATATAGCCGTCTTTTACGCAGGCCTTGTATGGATCGTTGCTCCAAAGTTTTATTTCTCCGGGAGGTACTATATCCAGATGAGTTATAATCCAGACAAATCCGGCTTTGTTTTTACCTTCGAGCGTGGTTATAAAATTCGGACGGATATCGGAAGGGATGCTTTTATCTTCCGCGTCAAAGTGCCGGAAATTTTTAAAGCCCAATTCTCGAAGGCGTTTTTCCAATAGATTAGCCTTCAATAATTCGCCTTCACCGCCGTTTTCCGGTCCCACGGCGGGAACTGCACTGAGAGCTGTTTGCAGTTCGATCATCGCCTCGCGGTAGGAGTCGATTCTCTGAGATATCCGTTTAAATTTATCTGCATCCATCATAAAAATATTTTCATGAAAAAACTAATCTTCGGGGGTTATTAAAACAGGCTGTGCGGTTTTGGTTGAGGGTTCGTCGAACTGTTTGGTGTCGCCTAAAATCAGAACGATGTTTTTTGTTTTATCCAGATATTTCGCGGCGACTCTGTTGACATCTTTAAGAGTAACGCTTTCTATTTTATTGCGGTAATTCACGAGATAATCCGCCGGTAATTTTTCATATTCGATTTTCATTTGCTGTTCCGCAATCTTTTCGGCGCTGGTAAAAGAAAAAATAAAACCGTTATTGATCGATGTTTTGGCCCAGGCGAGTTCTTTTTCGGTTAGAGTGTTGGATTTAATATTATCCAGCACGGTATTAATCAACGAAAGGGTTTTCAGCGTTGAGGATGTTTTTGTAAAGGCATAAGTGCCAAAAACTCCGTACGCGGGTCTTGCCCGGTAAAAGCTTCCGGCACTGTAAGCGAGGCCTTCATTGTTGCGCACGGCGTTGAAAATTCGTGAGGGGAAACCGCCGCTGCCGGCGATAAAATCGAGAACGGTAAAGGAGTAAAAATCAGGGTCGGTTTTATTTGGGGCAAATTGGCCGCTGATGATTGTGGATTGGGGGATTTCTTTGTTGAGGTAATAAAGCCCGGTACTGGATTTTTGCGGCGGCAGAGCCGTCTGGACAGGAGAGCTTTCGGCCTTCCACTTTCCGAAGTAATGTCTTAATTTATCTATCGCTTGTTCTTTGGTTATGTCTCCGGTTACGGCAAACATAATATTATTGGGCTGGAAAAAACGGCGGTGAAATCTGATTAAATCATCGCGGTCAATATTTGTCAGTGATTTATGGGAAGGGAAGCGGCCGCGCGGATCACCGCGGTAGATGAGGCGATTGAATTCACGAAAAGCGAGGCTTTGCGGCTCGTCCTTCAGTCTTCTTAGTTTTTCATTCTTTAGCTGTTTAGCTAAATCGAACTTATTTTGTTCAAAAGCGGGCGCAGTAAGTATTTGAGCCAGCAGATCAAGCCCCTGGTCCAGGTTTTTATTTAAAACGGAAAAATCAACATCAGCCTTTTCCATGGACATGTTAATTGCTGCGGAAGCGGCCAGAAAATCGAATTGGCTGTCAATTTCCTCGCTATTTAACTCTGCCGTTCCCCCGGTTCTCATTACATAGGCGGTTAATTCGGCAACTCCTTCTTTGCCTTCCGGGTCGTACATTGTTCCGGTATTAATGACGGCGTTGATATTAACAATGGGCAATTCGTGATCTTCCAGAATATAAAGCACAATCCCGTTTTCTAAAACAGTGCGCTGGACTTGCGGCAAATTAAATTTCAGCGGCCGGTAATTAATTTTGTCAGGATTGGGGAATCGGCTATCGGCCGCTAATGCTGCGGACGTAGTGCCTCCCGCCAGGAGGAAGGAAATGAGCAGTAAGAGGCTGAATTTTGTCGATAGATTAATGATTTTTCCGGTCATAAAAGCCCGCGTTTAATCCTTCCCGCGATTAGTGAAACTCCAATTCAGAAAGCGAAGCGCATAACCTAAAGGTCACACGTTGGAATTGGCAAGTTGAACAATCCCGCGCAGCGGAGGGTAATGAGACTCAAACTTCAAAAGCGAAGCGAATAGAAGTTTGTTAGCCGAATTATCCCGTGTAAGCAGGGGCATAATACTCTGCAGCTTGCTGCGGGGTTTAGACCCGTGGTTTAATACAGCTATTGTGCGGTTTTCTTTATTCAGATAAAGCTTTGCCGCTTTCTGAATATCGGCCGCCGAAACCTTATCGATTATGGTTAAATAATTGGATATATATTTGTAATCACCCAGCAATACCTCATAATAGGATAGAACAGAGGCGATTTTGGAGTTAGAGTCGAGGCTGGTAATGTATTCCATCTTTAACTGATTTTTCGCTTTGGCTAATTCGGAATCGTGAACCGGTTGAGCTTTAATTTTTTCTATTTCCTGTGAGATTATTTCTTCCAGCTCACTATTCGTATGGGGATGGCGGGGTTTAGCAAATATTGTAAAAAGGTTCGCGTATCTGTTCGCCGGTGTTCCGTTGTCAACGCTGACACTTTCCGCTATTCCCAACTGAATTACAAGCCGATTGTACAACCGGCTCGTTCTGCCTTTGGACAGGATTGTTTGCAGGACATCGAAAACGTAGTCATCATAGGCTGGAGCGGTTGGTTTGTGAAAGCCGATAAATATACTGGGATTGGCCTCGAAGAGCACTTCCACTTTTCTTTCTTCGGTCTGCATCGGCTCTGTGGGGATTTCACTTTTCTTTTCCAGGCTCGCGGGGATACGGCCGAAATATTTTTCGATCAAGGTTAATGTTTCTTGAGGATTGATATCGCCCACAACAGCGATCACAATGCTTTCCGGCGCTTTATATCTTTCAAAGAAATTCATCATGGAAGCGGGGCTTAAATTCATTAAATCTTCCGTCCAGCCGAGTATCGGCCTTCTATAGGGATGAATTTTATAGGCAGTGCTGAGGAACTGCTCGTATAATTTCCCGTCGGGATCGGCTTCCACGCGCTGTCTTCGTTCTTCCATCACCACATCGCGTTCCGTGTAAAACTCGCGAAAGACGGGATTGAGCAGGCGATCTGCTTCAATTCTCGCCCAGAGTTCGATTTTATTGGCGGGCAGGCTGACCTGATAAGTAGTTACATCCTGGCCGGTGGAGGCGTTCATATCCAATCCGCCGTTTTCGGTGTAAAGGCGGTCAATCTCATTGGGGATGAAATGTTTCTTTTGTTGAACTTGTAATTTTTTGAGGCGCGCAGATAGCTCCTGAATGACTTTCGCGTCAGCCTTCTGCCCTTTATTTCTTTCTTTATCCAGAGCAATGCCGGTTTTTTCGATCTCATCCAGAATCGTTTTTTCGATGGTGTAATTTTTGGCGCCGATGGTTGTGGTTCCCTTGAACATCATGTGTTCCAGAAGATGGGCGACGCCGCTTTCGCCATCCGCTTCATCCGATGCGCCGATGCGATGCCGGATATAGAGAGAAACTGTCGGACTTAAATGACGCTCCAGCATCAAAACCGTTAAGCCGTTTTTTAACTTTGCTTTAACAACCTTTTTTCCCAGATCAAAACAGAAAGCGTTAGCAGTAAGGCAAAAAACAGCGATAATGATAAAAAATAATTTGCTGCCGAAGGCATTATTTTGCTTCATCTTCATCAATTCCATCTTGTTGTTTGTTGGGGAAAAAGCGAAAGAAAAAGTAGATGATCCCCACAATACAAACTAAAATTAAAAGGGAAGCGGAAAAAAAATACATCAAAAACTCCAGCGGATTGTTCAGTTTGAACGCACCTAACAATGTAGCGATACCGTGAATTAGAAAAAACAAAGAAACCAAAAGGATGGCAATATTTTTAATCCAGATCAAAATCGTCGTCATTTAAACCGCCTAAGTATGCTTTCCCCGTAGCGCCGCCTTCAATTCCGTATAAGCGGCAAAACTAAAATCATCACTCTGGCAGGCAAGCATTGAATTATTATGATATAGCGGTTCGCCCTGAATGTCAAAGGGGGAAGCGGCAACGGCTTCGGCCCACATTTTCGTGCCGGGGATGGGCGAGTATTCGGCGAGCATTGGCTTAGCTCCGCATTCCCAAACAAAATCAATACTGTCTCTTACTTCCGCGGCGCTCTGATTGGGCAGACCGCAGAGAAGATAAATTCCTATATCGTCTGTTTTATAGCCCGCATTTTTTAAATGACGCACACCATTTAACAACTCTTCGTTTATGACTTTGCCTCCCGTTTGCTCCTGCCTTTTGAAATCCGCTGTTTCAAAGCCGAAGCGAATTGTCTTGAATCCCGAAGCGTAGAGCAATTTGCTTAAATCAATGTTTATTTCCCGCAGGTGCAATCCGTTCGGGCAGTGGAACTGGCAGGATAGGTTTCGCCTTCGGAGTTCATGTAAGAGTGGAATAATCATTTTGTCCGGTTCAACAAGCAGAGCGTCGTCGTAAAAACTAAAATTCTTCACGCCGAATTTTTTTTGCCAGTGTTCGATTTCGTCCGCAACTTTTACCGGATCGCGCCGGATAAATTTTTTGTTGAGTATGTGTGAGGAGCAATAACTACAACGATACGGACAGCCGCGGGAAGTGATAATCGGCAATTGGTCAATTTTTCGAATTAAGTCGAAAGCGGGGTTGGGGAAGGAATCAAGGTTTTCGTTATCGGGTATGAAGGAAGGTTCTTCACCAAATAAATCTTGCAGTAGCTTAAGAACTGGCTTTTCTCCGGAGCCTGCAATTACAAAATCAGCGCCGGAATATTTTGTCGCATGTTCCGAACAGAGCGTTGCGTATTTGCCGCCCAGCACGATGGGAACGGAAGGCATTACTTCCTTGATTATTTTAATGGCTTCAAAAACTCCGGGATACCAGTAAGTCATCATCGAAGTGATTAAAACGATGTCTGTATCCTGATTGTTTTTTACCTCCTCGCGAAATATTTCCGGCAAAATCCCATAGCGGCAGTAATTTTTCGGAATCATTTTTAAGCTATCGGGTTTGGGGATAACCTGCCGGAAGAATTTGCCCCGGCCATAGGAATGCCTCTGCGGCTGTTTGCGGCCTTCTTTAAGCATTGCGGGGTGATAAGGGTCAAGGCAATCAATAAAATCAACCTGATGGCCGTTTTGGCGCAAAAGGCCGCCTAAATACAGTAGCCCCAGAGGTTTTAGCCAGAAATCGTAGGCCGCAAAGTCGTGAATCCAGGGGTTGATCAAAAGAATCTTTTTGCTCATATTCAGTGATCTATATTTGATCTTGCAGATATTGTCCAATCAAGTGCTGTTCGGTTATCGTTGTCACCTACAACTATTCAGTAGTGGGCAGTTATCAGAATTGACGATTACGGATGGAAAGAGAGTAACGAGGGCATGAGCGGCGCGAGCTTATGAGGGTCCTGTTCAATGACGATTTTGAACAAATAGTTTTTTGCGTATGTCTCACCGTCTGGTTATGAAGATAATTGGCTAAAAAATGTTGCGTTAGTGTGAATACATTTTTGGGGCAAGATCAAGTTAATATGCTACTTCTGTAAAATAGGACAATATTTAATTAATCATACACCGACAGTAAATTCTGTGAAAGAAAAATATTACAGAAAATTATCCAAACACTTTGAACATCATTCGGAACTAAGAACTATTACTTAAAACAAATAAAGCTTAATAATAAAAGGCGGTTCTGACATATCAGAACCGCCTTTTAAATTCAAATGGCTAACCCGTGTTTATTTACCATACTGAATTTTTCGCAATTGCGCCGGTGTCTTAACAGCTTTAGGATTGATAAATTTCTTCATCGCTTTTTCATTTTCCTGACAGGTTTCATTCAGAAAAGCTATTTTACCATTCTCTTGGAATTGAACTTCAAACTGATAAAAGTATCCGGGGTAAGTCTTCCACGGATTATTCGGATTAACTCTCATCCGGGAATGGTAAAACGGCTTTACCTTCTCGGTTTGGTATTTCATTTTCCCGAGTGAATACTCAGTCGTCACATCTTCCATGCCTTTGATCAGCTTTGTGATATCGTCTGTTCCCCCTGCCGCTTCAATAGCTGCCTTAAAATGGTAAATATCAGCATAAGCAATATGGACATGAAGCTGCATGGGGATATTCCTCTTCGCCGCTTTTTCCATGAGAGGCATGGTTTTGGATGTCACGGGAACGGTATCCAAATCGAAGAACGTGCCCATAATTCCCAACGCCTTGCCGCCGGTCATGGGCCAAAATGCGTGTGTCTGCGAAACACCGCCATAGAGAGAAACATAGATATTCTTTGCTGCGGAATCAGCCCATTGTTTGGCAAAAGCGTCCGTATCCGTAAACCAGGAACTTACAAAAAAGATCAGGTCGGCTTTTTTATCGGCAATTTCCTGCAGAATGGGTATGTATAAAGTCCCGCGCGGTTTAACTGCTTTACTATAAACAACCTTTATACCTACATCATTAGCCATTTTTTCCCAGGTAGGAAGCTTTATATAGTCAATGCCTCTTCTCCACTCGTTTGTCCAGGCCAGATCTTCCCAAAGAATAGCAATTCTTTTTACCCCTAGGTCCTTTTTCCAAGTTTTCTCCATCATGTATTTAGTTTGGCCATAGTGGGCAGGTTCTGGATCAAAATCCCGGAAGCAAAAATCGTATTTCGGAGCTTCATCTATAATGCGCGCCGTTAATTCGGAGCCCATGGGACCATTGAACACAAGAATGTGGGGATATTCTTTGAAAATGTTACCTGAGTTTTCCTGCACCGCCAGAGAAATCTCTGTACGACCTTCCACGGAAACAAATGACGCTTTATCTTCGATTATCAGCTTTCTTGCCGCTTCGACAGATAGCGATGTGTCTCCTTTGCCATCTTGGACAATGTACTTAACCGGCCGTCCCAAGATACCGCCGGCAGCGTTGATTTCAGCGACCGCCATCGTCTGGATATCCATGCACGGCTTAGTCCCCGGGGATGCAACGTTTCCAACATACCCAATGACAATGGGTTCCCCTTTCGGTTGTGAGAATGACACTGATGGCAACAATGCCACCATTACGGCTATCACCACTACTGAAACGATGACGCCAACAACCCTAAAATCTTTTTTCATCATGGCACCTCCTCCTTTAAAAAATATTTCCAGCCTAAAAAATTCATCCGTCCCTACGGGACGGATCTTCATTTGCAGGTACTAAATATTTTATACTCCCCTGAGGTACTTGTCCCTGATATAGTCATTATCCTTCCTGCCCCGCCAATGCTTGTATCACATGTTAAGTTGGAGTTCAGCAGTTTTTTGATTATTACCGATTGAAATGTTGTGCAAGCAAGTAAAATTAGAAAAAAAACATTACAGGAAGAACTGCTTGCTGAAAACACCTACGAATCCACAACCTATATGAGCTAACAAAAGCGTATAATACCGTTTGAGATCTTCGATATGCCAAGAAATTAGAACTGACCCCTCGCACTTTGTGAATGAAAGACGTATCAATTTCCAGTGTAAATCACGGCCATGATGACTGCCTTGTCTTCTACGGATGCGCTTATAACCTTGTGGGGTATGGTAGCAAGGTAATAAATGCTGTCGCCTTCTTTTAGTGTTTCTTCCTTGTCCCCCAGTACAACTCTAATGGCGCCTTCCATGACCACCAGAAACTCCTCGCCATCATGGTTCGAGAGCGCAACGTTGCCAGTGTCGGGAGTGAGGGTTACCAAGAAGGTTTCCATGTGCCTGTCCTTGATGCCACTCGCCAGGGACTGGTACTGGTAGTTTGGTCTGTCCATACTGCCGGTGGAGAAACGCTGTATATTCTGTCGTTCCTGTTTCCTCATAACCGAATAGCTGTATCCCGATTTCTCGCCCAGGAGAAAGCTTGTCCCAATCCTGAGGGCTTTGGATAGCTTGACGATGGTACCCAGATCCGGGAGAATCCGCTGGTCCTCTATGTCTTTCACTTTGTCTTTATCAATACCCGAAGTTTTGGAGAACTGTTCCAAGGTCATATCCTGCATTTCGCGTAATTCTTTGAGCCGCTTACCTATCGGGGTGATGTTCTCTTTCTTTTCTTGCTCCTGGTAATAGCCTTGGACTTCATCAAAATATTCCTCATATTCCTTACTATCGCTCATGACTTTCATGGACAATCCCTCTTTATGTTTATTATGTAAAATATAATATATTACGGATCGGACCTCAATTCAAGTGCATATCTTGAAATTATATATATTGGTTACAAAAAAGGTCAGAACAGGGCATAATATAACAAAAGGGTGACTATCTTATTTGGATTATAAGATCATCGTTCTTTTGTGTCAATGCAATAGGCTACAAAATATGGCACCGAAATTGTTGGAGGACGTGAATTGTGTTTATTACTAATTATAATGATCAATCTTTTTCCAAGACAGTATATTGTGTAGTTCTGGAAGTGGTCTTCCCCCGATTTAATGGACACATTGACGTGATAAAGCGCGGGTGTGCAAGCTTGCAAGAATTAGGAGGATTAAAGCCCCAAAAGCTTTCTTGGGAAAAAAGTCTGACATCTGGCAATTTCTTATCTTTTGAAACGATTTAATATGTATATAAATACTGTTCTTCAAATTAAAAGGTTTCATGACGATACTCTTTTGCTAAATTCTGTTTTTTTTAGCCCATTGATTTATTTTTGAAGCCGTATTCGCATCAGTGGTTTGCAAACAATTATATTTACCGTGTTATTTTGATTTATTATACTCTTCGATGACTTTCTTACTAAAATCATTTTCTTTAGTATAATAAGGTACCGGCATGGTTGCTATGTCTATAACCAAAGTGTATTTCTCTTTTTCTGCGATAGCGCGTACGATTTTCACTATTTCCGGAAACAGCTTCTGAGAAAGTTCCAGATCGCGCCTTTTGACTTCTTCATTGGCGTCATTAACCAGCAATTGATATTCGCGCAACTTCTTTTGGTAAGCGTCTACTTTATCTCTGCGCTCGCTAGCCGTTAGAGTGGCGCCTTGACTATACAATTCGTCCTTCATTTCCTTAAGTTCTTTTTCCATCGAAGAAATTGAAGCTTGCTTCTTTTCCGTCACTTCTCTTAAATCCTCTTCCGCCTTTTTGCCTTCGGTGGAATTTTGTATTATTTCCCTCATGTTGATAAACCCGATTTTGTACGCAGCCCAAGAATTAGTGCTCCAGATAAAAAGCAGCAAGATAATTCCTCCCAGCAGGCAAATATTCCTTTTCATATAAACTCTCCTCTCTATTTGTTGATAACAGTTGTTGAGATAACGAATTGAAATCTTGCAAATATGCTAAAATTTGTCAATCTAGGATTTCAGGAAGAAATGCTTGCTGGAAACACCTACTTATCCACAGACTTCAGGTCAGAATTGAAGTGATGATTTACAGTTATAGTCATTAGTTTTACGGATCTTTATCCGAACCCTTTTTTGGCGATCAAGAGGAATGGAAAGGTGCTCATACTGGGCTATAGGTTATGCATGGCAAAGATCAGTACGCGATTTTTTTAAAGCGAGCAAAACTCCGTCCTGCACCCAAAAGAAAATGATCAAAGAACCAAATGACAAATAACCTATTTGTCGGAACGCACCGGAAGTGCGCGGATGAATCGGGTCGAACGACTGGCAAACCCAGACCGTACGCCAGGGCTGAAATCGAAGATGGCGGCCTCGCCAGTAGTTTGGCTTGTCTCCGATGCCCATGAATAGAAACAGGTAATATCAATCAACTCCGTTGCAACATGAATGCTATCGCTTCCATAGCATGCTGCCGGATGGGGTTTTCTCCCATCATACAACCTCTCCAGTTCGTCCAGCGTCGGCATCCGCCAGTCCTTATAACCGCCCCCGCGATAATTCTCGCAATAGAATTTGGCATCCCGCCATTTTATATCACTCCCATTGTCCTTAGCTGCCCACATCAGGTTCGTCTTCGTGTCCAATACCGTCCCGTTGTCATAGGCGATGAAACGGCCGTCCCTAGTGCTTTCCCCTGCTGCGGCATGCTCTGCTGTATAGGGCCTGCTACAACAAGTAAAAACTACTATCGAGAGAACCACCACAATAGCCGCTGCCATCTTTCCTAATGTCTTTTTCATTTGCTGTCACATCCTCCTCTATTGATTCGTTTTCTATTTCAATTGCCTGGTTTTCCGACGGTACCACATTATTTCAATTATTAACGTTTGTAATGTAAAGATGCACAGCCACTATCCGAATTCCACTACCCGCTTCTGATGGTGGGAGGGGGCAAAATGGCGGCGTTTGCAGGAGGAGGCGGGCGGGATCGATGGTCTTTACCGTCTCTTTGTTCTGAAACTGGACTATACGTCAGTCTCTTTACCAGGATAGGGAAGAATCATCAGAATTAAGTATCCTGCTATAGCATACACGATAAGCGCGGCAAGGGTGGCAAAATCAACCACGAAACCTGAAAATTTCAGGTCTGGAATAATTTTGGCAAATGGCGCTACAAGCAGCGCCGTGACACCATAAAGCCAGGCAACGAAAGGCGTACCTGTATTAACTACCAAAAACTTAAATATCAACCTGAAAGTTAAAAGTAGTTCGATAATGCCCACGACAATATTAATGAAAGCCCTTATAATTCTAAACATAAATTTGTTTTAGTCCTGTTTTACTTAAGTTAATACAACTCCTTATGCTCCTTCGTATTCTATTGCTGAAAACATTTCTGTTCTTACTATTTAACTATAAGTCTTCCGTGTAGTCAAGGTAAAGAAAATATTTTGTCAATGGCCAAACACAACTGTCCGCGGGTAGTCGGAATCGGTGTAACCGCAATCATTACCAATTGAACTATCGCATGGACGCGAAAAACAGTGACGCTCTCTTTCAGGAAGGAGTCAATACCTGAGTTTACACCTGTTATACATTCAAATATCGGCCCAACACATATTACGGACTCAGACTGCTGATTGAAGATAGTGCCGCGGTAATTTCTTCGGTCGTTAAGAAAGCGCCGTAGTCTCCCCTCAGGTAAGCGACGCATAGAGCAACACATTCAGTCCACACAGTTCTTTGAATTGCCGTCCTGCGGCATCAGAGACGAACCTACATTGAGAAATAAAAAAATGGCTGAACACTAACTTAACATGTGGTACAAATATCGGAGACAAATCAGGATTAATACATCGACGTTTTCTATAGCTCTTATCTAATATTAGTTAAGAAAGTGGATGGAAGTTACAATGTTGTTACTTTGATAAAACCATCCTACATATGAATTGGTGGAATCGAAAGGAGAAGTACTATGTACGAACAGAAACCCTGGCTAAAATTTTACAATGGTGCTCCGGAATCAATCGATTACCCGCGCGTCACCATGTACGAGGCGCTGATGCAGACCGTCGAAAGATTTCCCGACCACATTGCATATGATTTCTTTGACTATACATCGACCTATCGGCAGTTCGCCCGGGATATCGATATCTGTGCTAACGCTCTGGCCGCACTGGGCATGAAGAAAGGGGACCGGATCACCATCTCCATGCCTACGTCCCCACAGGGCATCATCTGTTTTTATGCCGCCAATAAGCTGGGGGTCGTGGCCAGCATGATTCATCCGCTTTCGACAGCGAAGGAAATCGTCTATTATCTGAATATCAGCAAAAGCCAGGTGGCTCTGACCCTGGATCTTTTTTACGATAAGTTTAAGGAGATTAAAGGTGAAACGCAATTGGAAACGCTGATCCTGACGGAGATCTTCGATCAGTTGACCCCGCGGGGAGAGGGCGCCGATAAAACCCACGAAGACCCCATGGTCAGATGGTGGAAGCCCCTCATGGCGTCATCCTACCCCGAGGCGCCGAAAGCGAACATGGATACGGACGAGATGGCTGTTATCCTTTACAGCGGCGGCACGACGGGATTCCCCAAAGGGATCATGCTGTCCAACTATAACTTCATCAGTGAAGGCCTGATGGTCGCTAACTGGGGAAGCGGTCTTCAGGCCGAAAACGCTTCCGTCCTGGCCATCCTTCCTATTTTTCATGGTTTCGGTCTTGGCATCTGTTGCAATGCCGCCTTCATGGGGGGCGCTAAGAGCATTCTCGTGCCACAATTTACGCCGGAGATCGTGGCTGATCTCATCAAGAAAAAGAAGCCAACCCTCATCACGGGTGTGCCGACGCTCTACGATGCCCTGACCCGGAACCCCGATTTTCAGACGGCGGATCTGAGTTGCCTGCAAAATACGTCCTGCGGCGCTGATTCCCTGCCCCGGCAGGTCAAGGAAAGGTTCGAGGAGATTGTGAAGCGCCAGGGAGGAAATGTTCAGCTTGTAGAAGGTTATGGCCTCACGGAGGCCGTAACGGGTATTATATCCACACCGCTTGACGGCTACCGGGAGGGAAGTGTGGGGATTCCCTTCCCGGACATGCTGGCAAAAGTTGTGGCTATCGGCACGACGAAGGAAGTTCCGATAGGCGAGGAAGGCGAACTGTGTGTAAGCGGGCCGGCGGTAATGCTCGGCTATCTGGAGAGCCCCGAGGAAACAGCGGCGGTCATCAAAAAACATGAAGACGGCCTTATCTGGCTTCACACGGGGGATATTTTTACCATGGACAAGGACGGGTATTTCTATTTCAAACTGCGGCTTAAACGTATGATCAAATCTTCGGGGATGAATGTCTATCCCGTTCAGGTGGAAGCCGTTCTGGACAAGCACCCTGATGTACGGGGTGCGTGTGTGATCGGGGTGCCTGACGAGACACAAGTGGAGAAGGTCAAGGCCTTCGTCGTCCTGAAGGATGCCGCGAAGGCTACGCCGGAAATGGAAAAGGCCCTCATTGATCATTGCCGCGAACATCTTATTAAATGGTCATGCCCCCGGGAAATCGAGTTCCGAGACAGCCTGCCCGTGACGCGGGTCGGAAAAATCGCTTATACTGAACTGGAAAAGCAGGAGATCGAAAAACTCCGCTCAGAAGGAAAATACACGGGAGGCAAATAAATAAATGAAGCTATCGTGGTTGATAGTGGCCGTGTTCATAGTGAGCCATCTTGGCTGGAAAAGAAATAATTTCCCTTTAATGATAGGAGAAAGAAAATGAAGCTGAAGTCTGTTGATCACATCAGTTATGCCGTAACCGATATCGACCAGGTGATCAAGGCATGGTCGAGGCTATACGGCATCGGACCCTGGACCTTCAAGGAAAACGGCGGTAAAGATGTAAAGGGACGCCCCTGGAAGATCAGAATGGCCTTTGCCTATTTGGGAGCTATGGAGATTGAGCTTGTTCAGTGCGTCGAGGGGAAAATCTTCCAGTCCAGATTTATCGAAAAGTGGGGCGAGGGTATCCATCACCTCGGATTTTTTGTGGATGATGTCGATGCGGAAGTGGCCAAGCTGGTAAAAGAGGGTGCGAAACTGCTTATCCATGATCCTGGGCGATTCGCCTATGTGGATGCAGGAGGTCCTGGCGGCACTATCTTTGAATTGATGAGCAGAAGAGACTGAACAGATATTTTCCAATCAAGTGCTGTTTGGTTATCTCTTTCACCTACAACTATTTAGTTTTGTGCGGTTGTCAGAATTAAGGATTAACAATCGAAAGAGAGTAACAGTGTGGCTCTCCTGTGTTTAGATTTACCCCTTTTGTCGCTCTGTTTATTTCTTCGATATGTAATATATATAGCCAATCGAACCAACCACTACTAAAAGAGGAATCAAATACATTTTAATAGTAAAATCGACATTAGGTAAGTATAGAACAATCAGACAGATAACAGCCGTTGATAAAGAAATAAAGAACCCATTTATAAATTTATTCAAAATAATATCCTTCGTTCATACGATCATTATAATTATATATAACGAAAAAATCAGCCGGAGCGCAGCGATCAGCTGAATTGACCTTGTTAGCAATTTTTCAACTATTACCATTTGTAATGTAGCATAAAATAGCAATATTAGGAAAACATCATTTCAGGAAGAACGCGAGCGCGCTCATCGCCACCTACGAGTCTACACATGTTATTTGAAAAATAAATTGAAGATTGCCATTTGAGTTGAAGTTTCCTTACTAGATTTTGGCGTGTGATTCTCTTTCGCATCTTCAGATTATAAGTCGGCAGCCACGAAATCGGTTAGATCTTTTTCTCTCAGTATCCGGCGTTTCCATTTTTGGGTGACAGGAACTAGATAAGGAAGTAACCTGAGGGAATAATATGGCGGCAGAACCGGCAAACCCACGAGATCGCCACAGACCATGAGCAAAAAAAGATCTTCCAAATGACCTTTTTCTTTCTTCATTTCAAGGTCCAATTCATGGCGTGTTAAACCGTAAAGAATTTCCTGCGCCACTTCTTTCCAATGCCTGAATGCCGATGTAAGATAATCCAGTTTCATATTATCCTTTTTTATGGAGGGATTATAAGAAGAACTGTCTTATGCGTCAATTGAATTTTGGCCACAAAATCTGAGGTGCTGTGCCGATGTTTGTCATCGGGCGTGAATTGTATTTATTACCATTCGTAATGTTGAATATTTCTCCAAGACTGCTATGTGTTGACTTCAGGAAGAAGTATTTGTTGAGTTCACCTACAACTATTCAGTGGTGGGTATTCATAATAACTGAGGATTACGGATTGAAACAAAGTAACATGGTAGTCATAGGACGTGGCACACTGTTTTGCCACGTCCTGTTTACTTACTCGTTAGACGCTTTTGCTCCTTTGTTCAATGAATACATCAAAGCCATATTTGGCCGATAGTCCGTTCCATGCTTTGATGTAAGGAGTCATCTGCCGCTGACCAAGTCTGGATTCCCCAACTCAGCAGGACAGGGTGATTCTGTCGTTATTGGCTATTATTTTTTCTCCTTCTCTATCCCCAGGGAGAATAAAAAGCCCGCTAGGCCCAGAACCATACCAATTAGCATTGAAGGCCAGGGAGTGGAGGCGTTGGTGGCAAGGTAAACTTTAAAAGTGACAAAAAAACCTAATCCACTGTGAATAATAATTGCAAGGAATAACGTCCAATTAGCCCAGCGTTCTCCCCGGCGAAAAGGAATGATCAAAACGACTAAGCTAATTAACCCTATTGTAATTATTCCAGCTCCAACGATATGCATCAGCGCAAGAATAACGACTTGAATCCCTTGATCGAGTTCTGCCCAGTTTTTCCCAATGACTTGTGCGTGGAATGGCATCATTTTGCTAGAAAAGAAGAAAACGAATCCCCAAACTAGAGCTATAATTGAATTCAATAAATAAATCGCAAACCCAATTTTGTGCCTTAATTTCATAACCGCTCCTTTGTCTTCCGATAGGTTGAAAAAATTTATTAACTTGATAATTCCCCGCAGCTTGCTGCGGGCCATATCTGTGTGCTAACTGGAGGAAAAATTAAGAAACATTTTTTCTCTTCCTTGAAAAAAAATTACGCTGATCGAGAGAGATAACTCTTCAGGAGGCTTCATATTGGCACCTTTCGGTAACTCCTTTCCATGGTGGACTCCAGAAGGTTAAAGGTTAGGTTGATGGGTTTACTGAGCTATAAGAGAAACTACGGTCGATGAATGCTCTTATGTGCATGGAAAGTCAAGGGGAAAATTGCCTCTGGGATTAGTCTCGGTTTTCAGCCCAAATTGAAGATTTTCGTTTGAAATGTTGCATTCTTGGGGAGGAAGCTAAAAACAAGACTTCAGGAAGAACTGTTCGCTGAAAACATCTATAAAGCGTGACGGTAAGTTTCTGAGGCGTTATTTTACTAATTATCAAACAAATTCAATAGTCAGGTCGGGAAATTCCTTTTGAAATTCAGTCGTCAGATCCCGGATAATTGTGGACATCATCGTCCAGCCAATAACAGCGCAGGACAGACAATTCGGAACATTACTGTAATCATTAGTGAAGACGAGAAGTTTTTTCTCTTTTTCGCTGTACAGAAGACGATTGACCAACCCTAACTGGGCAATAGGCAGATCGCTTTCCGGATCTTTCACCCATTCCAGAACGTTTTCTATCTTTTGTTTCATTTCCGGTGACATATCCTCACCTCCCTTAGACGGGAAAGCAGGTCAATATAAACCCCTTCACATTAGTTATTAAAGAGTATTTTAATAAGATGTTGCTTGTTCATGAGTAAACCATAAAACTGTCGGCCTTGTATGTCAATTAAATATTGACCACAAAAAGTGGGGTGTATTGTCGATGTTTGTCGTCGGGCGTGAATTCGGTAGCGAGCGCATTCTCCATAGCTTGCTGTGGAGTAAGCGAGCGAATACTGAATAATATTATTCCTTATGAATCGAAGATTCTTTGCGGCTTGCCGCGGAGAGCTTCAATTGTGTTTATTAATGAAACTCAAATTCCGATATGCTTCGCTATCGGAATTTGTTAGCTGAATTAATCCCGCCACGCGGAGGGTATAACACTCCGCAGCTTACTGCGCAATTTGTTTTCAAAGCTGCTTTGGAGTTTATACCCGTGATTAGCCAAAACGCTTTCAAGGCCGCTCAAATGGATATCTTTTGGGCAACAGGTAGGGGGAGAGGAGGAAGCAGATTTTTTAATTGACATTAAAGTTGTGGGGCGTATATTGGCAAATATAAAGGAACTATTGAGAATATTTATGAAAATGAAGAAAGGTAATTAAAAAGAATTGAGAACTTTCATCCTTTTCAAAATCCTAATGACTTAGACTGCTACATTAATTTTTTTTACGGGTCTAAAGTGTTATATATTACTCTTGATTTTGAATTTAAATTAAAAAGGAAAAATCAATGGATATGAAAAAACACCAAGATGTCGTTAAAATGAATTATCCTAGCTTCATTACTGATAAACCTGAAGGTAAAGATCTTTACGAAGGACAGTCTCAAAACAGGATAGCAGAAAATATCAGTCAATTCATTACTGAAAACGAGGCCAGTAATAGAAAGGTTATCGGAATTGAAGGGGAGTGGGGTTCCGGCAAATCTAACGTTATTGAAATATTAAGAAATAAATTAAGTGATACTTATTACTTTTTTGTTTTTGATTCGTGGGGTCATCAAGAAGATTTAACAAGACGTTCTATTTTAGAAGGCTTACTAATAAAATTAATAAAGGATGATATTCTTAAAGGAAAAAAAGAATTATGGGAACAAAAACTTAAAAAACTCTTATCTAAAAAGATTGAAACGGAACATAAGGACATTCCAAAAATAAGTTGGGCAATATTGCTGTCCGTTTTAGGTATCCTTTTAACGCCTATTACAAAGTTTATAGCAGAAACCTATTTAAAATCATTAACAACACCTACTTCAACGCCTAATTTTATTGATTATATAATTTCAGGATTAATACTTTTTTCTTCTTTTATTTTTCTTTTAATTTGGATCATTATATCTATATCTAACGCAGAAAAAGGTAATAAAAAAAAGGTTTTTGAGGAACTCTTTTACGTATATAAAGGTAAAGAAATTACCAATACTTCAGAGGAAACAATTTCTGAAAACGAACCTACAGTTCAACAATTTATAACATTTCTTTCAGATTTAGAAAATGGCTCAAAGAAGAAACTGGTAATTGTTTTTGACAATATGGACAGATTACCAGTAACGAAAGTTAAAGAAATTTGGTCATCTATTCATACCTTTTTTGCAAGTGATGATAATAATTTAAAGACATGGGCAATTGTCACTTTTGATGATGTTCACATTTGTGATATTTTCAAAGATGAAAATACGATTGATAAACAACGTGCAGATAGTTATATCCATAAGACTTTTTCTATAGTTTTTCATGTTTCTCCTCCTATTCTATCTGATTGGAAAAATTTCTTTTATTCAAAATTTAATAATGCTTTCGGATATCCAGCACCACCAGATCAGTTTATTGAAACAATTTTTGATTATTGTCACTTGCTTGATCCTAAAATAAAACCACGTGATATTATTTGTTTTGTGAATGACTTGGTTGCATTAAAAAAATTATGGAATGACCAAATTCCATTTAAATATTTAGCACTTTTTGCATTGAAGCGTAAAGAAATCATGATGGAGCCTTTTAAGCAAATAATTTCAAAAGAGTATATTGGAACAGTGGCGTCTTTATTTGAATACGATGAAGAACTTGATACAAATATATCTGCATTAGCTTTCAATGCACCTGTAAACATTGCTGATGAAATATTATTAAAACCAACAATTGAAAAAGCACTTATTGGTGAAGGAGATTTAATTCAAATATGTACTCGCAAATCATTTTTTGAAATATTTGATAGTGCTTTCTATAAGTATTCTAAACCAGATATTTTTTATACAATATCGTGTCTTGATAAATTGCTTGAAGAAATACAAAAAAAATCTGAAATGCAAAAATATTGGAATAAATTATCAGATACAGTTCTAAAAGTTGAGAAGTTTGAAATAAAATATGTTGATCCTATAAAAACACTAGCGCGAAGGTTAACAAATCATTCTGCTAGTGAACGAATTTTAAAATATTTGTTCAGCCATGCTATTTCTTTGAATGAGCAGAAACAAAAATATTTTTCTGGTGCTAAATATCGTGAATTAATTGCTTCAGTTGATTCAATTTTGAAAGACGTCTGGAAGGAGAAATCTGTAACCGAATTATTGTTTGATAACGGTGTTGAGCCAGATGAATATTTTGAATTTATTTATTCCTGTCCTGAATCCTATCAGCAATATAAAGTGACATGTACTGCCAACAAAATAAATGCTTTTCTAATTACCAAATTTGATTCTAATGAGATTTCCTCACACATCAAGCATTTAGACATTATTAAAATAGATACAGATTTATCAGAATTCAAAAAACATATTGAAGATATTATTGTTACGTTGGCTCCGACATTGCCAAATTGGCAATTAATATTAACAAATATTTATGCTGTTGGAAAATCATTATCGTTAAACGGTAAACTAGCATTTGTTGTTCCTGAGAACATTGCAATAGCATTATTAACAGCAAACCCAACTCATGAACGTGCTGTCGATTTATTGTTGTCAATAATTAGTGCAAATATTTCCAATCCAATGTCTGAACATACGAAAAATGAAGCTTTCAAGAAGATTTTAGGCGAAGTAGGTCATAAAGAATTATTTATCCAGTCATATAAATATTATTTGAATTACAGTGAATTGATTAAATACGATTTGCAATTTCCTAGTGTATTGATTAAAAATGTAATTACTGAATTGACAAGTAGAGATAATAGCATTTCAGGTTCTGATGCTCCTTTTTTATTAAGTAAATATAATGAAATAAAAGCTAGTATTTTAGGTGATAAACCTGATTTGTTAAATTTGTTTATTTCAAAAGTTAATAGTTTTTATAATAAAGCTGATGTAAGAATTGTGACTGCGGATAGTTTATCTTTTATTATTCCAATAATAAAAGATAATCATTCACTTGATTGTAATGTTATTAATGATATTATTTTGCAGGCTAACGATTTTATAGAAAAATTAGATAAAGATACGTGGATTTCATCATTAAAGAAATATGATACTTCAAAAATAATTGAATTATTTAGAACATTAATTCAAATTAATAAATATAATAACTCCAGGTTACCTCAAAATGCAAATAATGCATACCCCGATGTAGTAATTTCTATTTCTAAAAAAGAGCTCCCCACTATCCCTTCTGATATTGATTTTTGGAACATGCTATTTAGTATGCTTACTGGTAATTTTACGACTTTGTTTAAAAATGTAAGAGATGAACTCTTGAATTACAATCATGCTGCCATAAATATTGACGAAATGCTTTTCTTTGAAAAAGGTCTATTCAAATTTGGAAAATTGTCTGAAGATCAGAAAACAGCTGATGATACATTGCGTCGCATTCTTATCCCATTAGCTAATAATGATGAAAGATACACTAATCTATTAAAAATGAATGCATCAAACATAAAAAAAATCGTTGAAAAAGCAAATGAATCAATTATTGATTTTAAAGAGTCTTTAGATTCAAAATGCCCGTCGATTTTTACTATGCCCGAGATGAAGCAATTTTCAGAAATACTTATAAAAAAATATAAATTGTTGAAAGAGAAATTTAATGCTGAAGAAATTAAAAAAGAAGAAGTAAAGTAAAAAATATGAGGACGTTTCTATTTATTGACTAATTTATTTATTCTTCAATCACAAATATTTGTTAGAGATGTATCATGCCGTACAAAATAAAACTCAACGAAGTGGATAAAGTCGAAATCACGACGTTGATTGATAACTATGTTGACGTTGTAGCGTTTAAGGGGACGCGGGACAATAATGGCAAAAGCGAGTAAAATCAAAGCTTTACCTATAAAAATGCCTTGAAGATATTGGAGGGTATTATGTTGAAAAAAATATTGCTGAGTATCGCCATTATATTTTGTTTTGTTTCTTCTGCAATTGCTGCCGAACTGAGTCCGATTAAACTTCTGCCGCCGGATCTGAAAAGCGGGAAATCCCTGATGCAATCTTTGCAGGAGCGAAAAACATCCCGCTCATTCAGCACCAAGAAACTACCAATCCAAGTAATTTCCAATCTGATGTGGGCGGCCTGCGGAGTCAACCGGCCGGACAGTGGCAAACGCACGGCGCCTTCCGCCGTTAACTGGCAGGAAGTCGATGTTTATGTTGCTATGGAAGAAGGTCTTTATTTTTATAACGCAAAAGCTCATGTACTCGAGCCCGTTTTGAAAAACGATCTGCGCAAAAACACGACCACCTTCCTTCAACCGTCAAGAAGCTCGGTAGCGAACGCGCCGCTGCAACTGATCTATGTGGCGGACTATTCGAAGATGAGCTTTATCGCGAACGATGAGGATAAAAAGATATATTCATCTGCGGATACCGGTTTCATTTCTCAGAACGTATATCTCTTTTGCGCTTCCGAAGGGCTGGCCACGGGTGTCCGCGGCATGGTAGATAAGAAGGCTCTGGCCAAAGAGATGAAGCTTAGCGACAAACAAAAAATTATTTTAGTGCAGGCGGTAGGATATCCGGCGGAATGACAAAATGTAATTCCAGGAAACGTTATTCTTCATCAATAACTTTTGAGATAATCCCAATGCCGGACAAAATAAAACTAAACGAAGTAGATAAAGTCGAAATCACAACGTTGATTGATAACTACATTGACGGTGTCGCTATGGATGGAACGAATATTATATCCAGAGCCTATCCATTGAAGGATGGAAAAATTTGCAATTCTATTTTGGCCGAACACGGCTTTTCGGCAATCGTCACTACGGAAACAAATAGAAAGCCTCACTCCGTATTGCTCGATTTTGGTTTTTCCGCTGATGGCGCGGCATTTAACGCGCGGGCGCTGGGCATAAATATGTCCGCGATTGAAGCGCTGGTTCTTTCCCACGGGCACAGCGATCATACAGGAGCGCTGGAATCCCTGACAAAATTAATCGGCAAAAAGAAAATAAAGATGTTTGTCCACCCGCAGGCTTTTGCCACTCCGAGGTATTTAAAATTCGGTGAGGAGATTAAAGTCAGCTTTCCGGAATTCTCCAGAGAAGAGTTAGAAGATTTAGGGATCGTTATCGAAGAGTCGGCAAAACCGGTTTCTCTTGCGGAAGAAAGTATTCTATATTTGGGCGAAATTCCCAGGCTCATGGATTTTGAAAAGGGCATGCCCAATGCCTATTATGAAGAAAACGGCAAGGAAAAATTCGATCAGAATCTCGACGATACTGCACTCGTGATGAATTTGAAAGGGAAGGGGTTAGTTATTCTTTCCGGCTGCGCCCATGCCGGAATCATCAATACGGTTCAGCACGCGCGCAAAGTTACCGGCATAGATAAGGTTCATGTCGTCATGGGCGGGTTTCACCTGACCGGCCCTAATTTTGCGCCGATCATCGGCAGGGAAATTGAAGCTCTTCGAGAAATAAATCCTTACTACATTATTCCCACCCACTGCACCGGAAGAAATGCGACTAACGCCATCGAAAAAGAGTTACCGCAAAAGTTCCTCCTCAATATGTCCGGCACTAAATTGACGTTTGTTTAATTTTGGTATGGTTTAAAAGCAGGATAGTATGGTATGATATACCAAAGTGAATGAGGTGATTGTGTGAGCATAAAAAATAGAGAAACTATTCTTAAACAGCTAAGAAGGATCAAGCCAGACCTTGAACAGCGCTATGGCGTGACAAAAATAGGGATCTTCGGCTCTTTTGCCCGCAATGAGATTCGTGAGGATAGCGATGTCGATGTGGTTGTAGAAATGCGTGAGCCTGATCTTTTCTATATGGTACACATCAAAGAGGCATTAGAGGAGAGTTTCAAAATGCCTGTTGATGTTATTCGCTATCGGGAAATGATGAATGGCAGACTGAAGGCAAGAATTGATCGCGAGGCTGTCTATGTATGACAAAACTCTCCTTAGAAAAACTCTTGAGAGTATGTTGGGTGTAATAAAATAAAATTCATAAAAAGCTATTAAAGCCTTCGAAAAATAATTTCCGGCAAAGTTTTTATTCAATATGTCCGGCACTAAATTGATATTCAGTTAGCTTTAGTCAAAATACAAATTTATTTTATCGTCATCTTTACCCAATCGTGCTATACAAAACGCAAATTTTTTAGAGACAAAGGAGATTTTTATGGAAAAGTATTTTTTTATGAAACCGGTTCTTCAATTAATTTCAGTAGGTCATTTCTTTAGAAAAGCTTTTGCGGTTTTTCTGCAAATACTCGCCGTAGTCATTGCCATCGCCGGTCTTGTGGCTTGGATAGGCGTTTGGAGGTCCATTTCGGGGCCAGACGCCTGCGACAATCGCTTATCCAGTATGCCTTCTAATCCCCAATCATCGTAACGATTAATATAACGACGAAACGTCCTCGAACATACCCCCAGTAAAACCGCGGCCTCTGCCTGACTTAATTTCTTTGATGTCCATCCTCATGCCTCTTCAAATCGCATCTTCAATATCGCCCGTATCAACGCTGTCCGTCTCGTCTGTCACCTCCAACAGTGACCATTCTAAACCGGACAGTTTATGTGCTTTTAACAATTCATATTTGAATGCTTGACAAAATTATGCGAATTTAATAACAGTCACTCGGGAACTTTGTTTAGTATTAGTGAACATGGTTCGGCAATTAAAGATACGAGTTATAATCCGAACATAAAAATTTTTCTTCACCAGACAAGGTTTAAATGATTCAATCCGTAAATCGGGCGCTAGATATTTTGGAGCTTTTTCCCAAAGGGTCGGAAACTCTGGGCATAACCGAAATTGCGGAATACTTAGGCGTCTCCAAAAGCACGGCCCATGGATTGGTCACCACCCTGGTGAAAAGAGATTTCTTACAGCAGGAACCTACCACCCACCGGTACCGCCTGGGCGTTAAAATCATTCATCTGGGACTATTCCTTGTTCAGCACAGCCAACTGGGGCAGGCCATCCATCCCTGGGCTAATATGTTATGTGAACAGTTCCAGGAAGTGGTTCATGTTGCTCTTCTGGCGGGTGATGCGGCCCTGGTTATTCAGCGCTTTGAACCCAAAACCCCGTACCTCTTATTTCCTCAAACCGGCTCATCGCTGCCGATCCATTCCACCGCTGTAGGAAAAGTATTGCTGGCCTTCACCCCTGCAGAAAGGCAGAAGCAGATATTAAAGACGGCGCCATTAATCCGGAAAACCCAGAATACGATAATCAATCCGGCGCTATTTATGAAAGAGCTCAGGAAAGTTGTCCGGCAGGGATATGCGATGGATCGGGAAGAATCTTTAATGGGTGTCTTATGTGTAGGAGCGCCGATATGGGATCGTTCGGCAATGGTTGTTGCAGCTATAAGCCTTTCCGGATCCAAGATCCGAATGGAGGATAAGGGGATAGAGGAAATCATCGAGTCGGTGCGGGGAGCCGCCATGAAGATTTCTTCTGTCATGGGATATGGGACATATTGAAGTACTAAGCCGGCGGTGATGTTATTATCCCATTTCAAGCAATCAACGCCTGCTTTATTAAACACAAGAGGAGGGGAAAAATGAAAAAAACAAATTTGTGGTTTTGGTTTTTTATTGCGGCATTTATGATCTTTTTGACTGTGCCGGGCCAAACTGTCCGCGCTTCCGACGACGATGTCATCACCATTGGTTACAGTGGACCTTTGAGCGGGGGGGCGGCGAAGTTCGGATTGAACATCCAGTGGGGTCTCGAACTGGCGGCGGATGAGATCAATGCCCTGGGCGGCGCCTCGGTAGGGGGCAAAAAATACAAGGTGCGCATCGTCAGTATGGATGACCGCTTTCAAGCCGCCTTAACCGTCAACAACGCCAAGCGCCTGGTGCAGCAAGAAGGGGCGAAAATGGTTTACAATCCCAACACCGGTGCGCTCTTTGCCCTGATGGCCATCAACGAGAAGGAGAATTTCATCATCGGCGCTTATACCACCACTCAGGCTGTCGTGACCTCCGGGAACAAGCTCCTCTTCAAGGGTCCCCTTCCCATGCAGGCTTACGTTCATTCTTTTGTGAAAAAGGCCCGCGCTCATGGATGGAAAGTATGTGCCATGATGCCTGATGCCTATGAATACGGCAAAATCTGGAGCGGTCTGTTTAAGAAGGAGTGGGAGGCAAAAGGAGGCAAGATCACCACGCATATCCCCGTCGATTTTATGAAGACCACCGATTATTATCCCATGCTGACCAAGGCGCTGGCCACGAAGCCGGACGTTTTGCTTCTGGGATCATCATCGGAACCGGATGCCATCCAGATCAAGCAGGCCAGGGAACTGGGATTCAAGGGCGGTTTCATCCTCATCGAGAGAGGCAAGCTTGATGAGATCAGAGCTTTTGCCGACAACATGGAAATACTCAATGGCTGCATCGGATCGACTCCACTAGAACTGACACCCCGTGATCACGTTCAATCCTTTGCCGACAAATTCCGCAAAAAATACGGTGCAGATAAACCACTGGCGACGGAACTGGGTATTGCTTACGCCAATGCCCTGATTTATGTGGGCTCCATGATGGTGGCCGGAACCACGACGGATGTTTACAAAATAATGGACGCTATGCTCAATAAGACCAATGATGTCCTGGCTCTGCCCTTCGTTAAAAATAACGATCCCTATGGCTATACAGGTGCTTTCCCCAACGGAGCCCTCAAGGCGAAGACCTACGGGATAGAAGTAGCCAATGGACATTATACGAAGCCCTTTGTCATTGATACACCCGACGCCCTTTACACGGCTAAGGAGTAATCGCTTTAAGATAAATTCTCTCAGGAAGCAAGGGGGAGTTGCGACGTACTCGTGCAAATCCCCCTTGCTTACCATGACCTCATAGGCAAGGAGGCTACGGCGTGGATTTATTACTTCAGACCATCATCAACGGCATCATGCTCGGATCGGTATATGCCATGGTTGCTTTGGGGCTTACCCTCATTTTCGGTATTCTGGAGATTCCCAATTTTGCCCACGGAGCCCTGTACATGCTCGGTGCGTATGTTGCCTTTTTCTGTATTTCCTCTATGGGGGCATCTTATTGGTTCGCTCTGGTTATATCCATAGGTGTCCTTTTCTTTGTGGGCATGGTTATTGAGCGCTTCATCTACCGGCCCTTCTATAATCAGCCGCATATCAGTTCGTTCATCGTGGCTGTGGGACTCATTTTAATTCTGGAAAACGGAGCATTGGTTCTCTGGGGAGCTGATTTCCGCCGGATCTCTCCACCTAGCAGTTCCATTTTTAACATCCTGGGCATTACGGTCACATCCCAGCGTCTGATCGTCATCGGCGTTGTTGCCCTGCTGATCATCGCCCTTCACCTCTTTATCAAGAAAACCCGCCTGGGATATGCCATCGAAGCAACCTCCCAGAACCGTGATGGCGCGCAGTTGATGGGCATCAACACCGGTTTGGTGGGTCAGGCAACTTTTGGCCTGGGAACGGCTCTCGCGAGCGTGGCTGCGGTCCTGGTAGCGCCCATTCTTCTCATTTCTCCGGTTATGGGTGAGTCGGTCATAGCCATGGCCTTTGTAATTATTATTCTCGGGGGGATGGGAAGCTTCATCGGGGCGGTCCTAGGAGGATATATCATCGGCCTGCTGGAAACCATGATATCCACTTTTGTGACCAGTTATTATGCGGAGGCTCTCATCTTCGGTGTTTTGGTCGCTGTCCTGGCAGTGAAACCGACCGGACTTTTCGGAAAGGAGCATTGAAAGTGACGGTTAAGAATGAAAACAAGAAACGTCTCATTTACGGTTTTCTGATTCTCATGGCGGTTAGCGCTCCACTTTTCATCACCGGTGATTATCCCCGTCACATTATGGTAATGTGCGGTATCTGTGTGATTTCCTCCATGGGGCTGAACCTGATCCTGGGATACGTGGGGCAGTTGAATCTTGCGCATGGTACATTCTTCGGCATTGGCGCCTATGCAACAGCATTGCTGATTCAGGGACTGGGTTTTTCCTTCTGGGTAGCCCTTCCCGTTGGCTGTCTTATCACTGCCATTCTGGGGTTTCTGACCGGCCTGCCCACACTGCAGACAAAGGGCCATTATTTCCCTATTGCCACCATGTGTCTGGGGATATCCATCTATTATGTGGTTGCCCGCTGGGATGCATTGACGGGAGGTGCCAGCGGCCTCTTCGGCCTTCCCCGTCCTAACCCGATCCCTCTGCCTTTCGGGAGGGAGGTGGCGTTTGAGTCAACCGTGTCCTGTTATTACCTCGTTCTTTTCTTTGTCTTCCTCACCCTTCTGGTTATTGCCCGTTTCACCCGTTCTCTCGTGGGGAAACGGCTGGCAGCCATTCGGGGTAATGAGAATCTCGCCCAGTCTGTGGGCATCAATACGATGCGGGACAAAGTCATCTTTTTAAGCATCAGTACGCTCATTGCCGGACTTGCCGGTGGATTGTATGCGGCCTATATGGGTAGCCTGATGGCGGAACAGGCCCATTTCCTGGGAAGTTTTGAAATGCTTCTGAACGTCATGATTGGCGGCGTTGGAACCCTGGCCGGCCCGATCATCGGCGGCATCCTTCTGCCCATTTTGACAGAAACGCTGCATTTTCTTGGTGGTCTGCGTTTGGTTGTCTATGGTATTTTACTGATCCTGATCATGGGATTCCTCCCTCAGGGTATTGCCGGCAGTCTGCGATTGGCAACCCGGTATTACGAACAGAGGAGGACTGCAAAATGAAAGATGCTTTGCTCGAAGGCAGAAACATCAGCAAATATTTCGGTGGCCTGCAGGCTATCGACGACGTAAGCTTTGCTATTCGTAAAGGGGAAATCTTCAGCGTAATTGGCCCGAACGGGGCCGGCAAGACAACCCTGTTTAATCTGATTACCGCCTTTCTCCCGCCCACACGTGGGGAAATCCTATTAAAGGGAGAAATCATTTCCGGTTTAAAACCTTATAAAGTTGCCCGAATGTCCGTTGCCCGCACTTTTCAACTGACCACGCTCTTTGAAAAAAACACCGTTCTGGAGAACCTGATGATCGGTCAGACGGCGACGCGGGAGATGGGGATATGGCAGGCCTTATTCGGGGGACGCAACAAAAGAAGCGTGGAAACAAAGACCCTGGAGCGTGCCCATCAATTGGCCGAGTTCCTTGGTCTCGGCCGGGAGAAGGAAACCCAGGCGAGCCTTCTGCCGCAGAGGGCACAAAAGCAACTTTCGATCGGATTGGCCTATGCCGCAAGCCCGGAGCTATTGCTCCTGGATGAACCGGCGGGTGGAGTTAACCATGAGGAAGTAAATATTCTTATCGATCTTATCACGCGAATCCGTGATGCCGGTGTAACCATCTGCCTGATTGAACATAAGATGAGCGTGGTGATGAACATTTCCGACCGTATTCTCGCACTGAATTTCGGAAAAAAGCTGGCGGAGGGGACTCCGGCAGAGGTATGCCGGAACGAGGAAGTGATCAAGTCTTATCTGGGGGATGAATATGCTGCTGCATGTTAATCAGCTTGATAGTTATTATGGACGGTCTCAGACCCTGCACGGCGTTTCGCTGACCGTCGAAGAAGGTGAACTCATTTGCGTTCTGGGAGCCAATGGCGCCGGGAAAAGCACTCTGTTGAAAAATATTATCGGACTGGTGAAACCCAGGCAGGGATCCATAGAATTTTCAGGAAGACGAATCGAACAGATGGCCGCTTTCCAGATTGTTCGGGAAGGTGTTACGCTTTGCCCTGAAGACAAAAAAATATTCCCCCAGATGAGTGTGCTGAAAAATCTCTTACTGGGAGCCTGGATACACGGGAGTGACCATTCCAGAATTCAGAAAAACCTTAATGACGTCTTCGAGCTTTTTCCCATCTTAAATGATCGACAATCCCAGATGGCCGGCACGCTGAGCGGTGGTGAACAGCAGATGATGGTCATCGGCCGGAGCCTGATGTCCAACCCCAAACTCCTCATGCTGGATGAACCCTCGTTGGGTATCGCACCTTTGGTCGTAGCCCGAATCTTTGAAGTAATCCGGGAAATCAACAGAAGGGGCACGACGATTCTTCTGGTTGAGCAAAATGCTTCGATCTGTCTGAAGACCGCCTCCCGTGGCTATATCATGGAAACAGGCCAGCTCATTCTAGAGGGCAAGGCTGGCGATCTACTGCAGGACGAAAAGGTGAAGAAAGCCTATCTCGGACTATAGATTGAAGAACGCCGTTAAAAATAATCATGATGCTATCAGCGTGGGAAAATCATAAAGGAGGCCTTCATCATCATGTATGAGAAGAAGCTTTGGTTGAAGTTTTATCGAGATGTGCCGGAATCGCTCAATTACCCCCGGGTAACCATGTATGATGCCCTGATGCAGACCGTGGCCAATTATCCGGAAAGGATCGCCTACGATTTCCTGGATAACAAATCGACTTACAGGAAGTTTGCACAGGATATCAATACCTGCGCCGGAGCCCTGGCCAGCCTAGGACTGAAATCGGGCGACCGCGTCACCATTGCCATGCCCACAACACCCCAGGGTCTTATCTGCTTCTATGCCGTAAACAAGCTTGGTGCTGTGGCCAGCATGATCCATCCTCTTTCTACAGCCAGAGAGATCGCTTTTTATCTCAATATCAGTAAAAGCCGCTATGGCCTTGCCCTGGAGGAACATTACGATAAATTCAAGGAAGTTAAAGAAGAAACATCCCTGGAGACGCTTATCTTGACAGGCATCTCCGACTGCCTCCCCGGTTCCGATGCACGACCATTACCACCCGAACATTCCGACCCGATGGTCAGACAATGGAAAACGCTTCTGGCCGGCTCTTACTCTCCGCCCCCGAAATCATCTATGGGACCCGACGAGTTGGCGGTTATTCTTTACAGCGGTGGCACGACCGGCCTGCCTAAGGGAATCATGCTTTCCAATTATAATTTTATCAGCGAGGGCATGATGGCCGCCTCATTTCGCATGGCGACTCACGGCGAACTCCCTATGGTGATGCTGGCCAGCCTTCCCATCTTCCATGGCTTCGGGCTGGGAATCTGTTGCAACGCCATGTTCATGACTGGAGGAACGAGTATTCTTATTCCTCAGTTCACGCCGGACATTGCAGCGGAGCTCATCAAAACCAAGCGCCCGACATCGATTACAGGAGTTCCGACCCTTTACGATGCTCTTACCCGGAATCCCGTTTTCCAAAGTGTGGACCTCAGTTGCTTGAAAGCCGCAACATGTGGCGCCGATACATTGCCCAGGACGGTCAAAGAACGATTCGAGGAAATCGTGAAAAGACGGGGAGGCACCGTCCAGTTGGTGGAAGGTTACGGTTTGACGGAGGCGGTGACGGGGATCATGGCGACACCGGCGCACGCCTACAGGGAGGGAAGTGTCGGTATCCCCTATCCCGACATGGAAGCTAAAATTGTCAAGGTCGGCACGACACAGGAGGTTCCCGTCGGAGAGGAGGGAGAACTCTGTGTTCATGGTCCGGCTGTCATGCTCGGCTACCTGGAGCAGCCGGAAGAAACGGCCAAGACCCTTCAGCGTCATGCGGATGGCAAGATCTGGCTGCACACCGGCGATATCTTCACTATGAGTGCGGAAGGTTTTTTCTATTTCAAGCTGCGCCTGAAGCGCATGATCAAATCATCCGGGATGAATGTCTATCCGGCCCAGGTGGAGGCTGTTCTCTATAAGCATCCCGATGTCCGCGATGCCTGTGTCATTGGTGTTCCCGATGAAGCCCAGATCGAGCGCGTCAAGGCATTTATTGTCCTGAAATATCCCGCCAAAGCTACTCCGGATATGGGCAACGCCCTGATCAAGCATTGCCAGGAACATCTGATCAAGTGGTCCTGTCCCCGGGATGTGGAATTTCGCGACAGCCTCCCTCTGACCCGTGTGGGAAAAGTGGCTTATACTGTTTTGGAACAGGAGGAAGTCGCCAGACTGAAAGCCGCAGGGAAGTATGCGGGGAAATAGAACGGCCAATTATGCGGCTTTCTGCAACATTTTTCTTGACACGTATCGATCTTCACTTATACCGTAGCCGCATAAAAAACCGGGTTTTTAGTGCGATTGGGGCGAAAGCGGATCTGCGTTCTCAGGGATGAAGTCTAAATTAACCGTTATTGCCTATTCGTGAAGCAAAGGGGGAATTCGATCATGACGGCTTTTTCACAGTTGGATGCGTTTTATCAGGAGAGGGGCAAGCACGCCCGGGAACTGCACGATTCGGGTAAGAAGGTCATCGGCTACTTTTGCTGTTTCGTGCCGGACGAGATCATCACCGCCTTCGATATGGTTCCTTATCGTATCCAGGGCAGCCAAAGCGAACCGATAGATCAGGCAGATGCCTTTATCGAGCCGATGGCTTGCCCCTTTGCCCGGAGCTGCTTTAACTTGGCCCTGAAAGGAAAATACGATTTTCTCGACGGCTTCGTGGCGCCCCACAGCTGTGATACGGTGGAACGTATGTATCATATCTGGCGGCATAATAAGCCGGCCCCCTTTAATCACTTCATCAATGTGCCCCACATGATGGGACCAAGTTCCGATGAATTCTACCGGAAGGAACTGGCGTATTTTATCAAAAGCCTCGAAGAGTGGTCGGGACGGAAGTTGGATACAGGCAAGCTCAAGGATGCCGTAAGACTTTACAATCGGCGTCGCGCCGTCCTCAGAGAGCTTTACGAATTGAGAAAGCCGGATCCGCCTCTGGTCTCCGGAACGGAGATCACCAAAGTACTGGTGGCCGGTATGGGCATTCCCGCGGCAAACCATATTGAACTCGTCAAACAATTTATAAAGGAGGTTAAAGAACGCCCGCAACCAAAGGCGCAGAAGCTTCCCCGCATCTTCATCTGGGGCAACGAGATCGATGACATTGCCTTCATCAGGCTTGTGGAGGAGAGCGGCGCCCACGTGGTCATGGACGATCTCTGCACCGGCACCCGCTTTTTCTGGGACGATGTCCCCCAAACGGATGACCCCCTGGACGGGATCGCCAGCCGTTACATCCAGACACATTGTCCCCGGAGCAATGTTCCCCAAGCCCAAACCCGCAAGAAAGATCTGGAGAATCGCTATGGATATATCAACCGTTTTGTTAAGGAATGGGGTGTTGACGGTGTTATCTTTTATATCGTCCGCTACTGCGATACGTGCGAACTGGAAGGGCCGGACCTGCGAGAATACTTAAATGAAATGAAGCTGCCGGTACTCATGATTGAGGATGATTACTCTACCTCGACGATCGGACAACTCCGTACCAGGGTGCAGGCGTTCCTGGAAATGATAACGACGTAAGGAACGGTTTGAATAACCTAAAGGTCACCAGCCCGTTCCTTACACTACGGAAAAGAGGATAACCATGGAAGCAAAAGAACAGGTAAAGACAACAGCGGTAAAAGGCACCGATATGGCGCGCAAGGTCCGGGGCCTGGTTAAGAATATCTACAAGTCAGCCCATGAAGCCAAGGCCGAAGGGAAAAAAGTGGCCTATTTCATGGTTGCCTCTCAATACGATGAAATTATCCGCGCTATGGACGTGGTGCCGCTGCCCACGGAGAATTATGCCGGCCTGTGCGCCGCCAAAAGAGACATGGATCGCTTTCTCCTCAAGGCGGAAGCAGACGGATATTCCCAGGTGCTCTGCAGTTATGCCCGGATCGGTCTCGGTTTTGACAGTTTGAGGAAAGAACTGGGCGGCATACCGGAAGGCGCCCCCGACGGTGGCATGCCCGTCCCGGACATGATGCTGGGCAGCAGCGCCGTCTGCGACCCCCGGTTTAAATGGTATCAGGCGGCGGGACGCTACCTGCAAGTGCCTACCTACAGCATTGATGTCGTAGCGCCGCCGGTTTATGCCGACCTCAACGCGGTTCGCGACTACTATATCAAGTATCAGAAAGAACAGATGCAAGGCTTGATCTCGTTTTTAGAAGCGCAGACGGGCAGGAAAATGGACAAGGAGCGCCTCTGGGAGACAATTCGCTTAAGCGACAAGGCCTGGCAACTCTGGTACGAGATCGACCGGCTACGGGTGGCCATTCCCAGCCCGATGCCCACTCAGGACCACTTCAGCATCATGGTTGCCGGCCACTATTACTCCGGTACCCAGGTGGCAGTGGACTTCTACCAGGGTCTTTACGACGAAGTGAAATACAAAGCAGAAAACAGTATCGGTGTCATTCCCGATGAGAAATACCGCATTCTTTACGGCGGTGGACTGCCTCCCTGGCATACCCTCTGGATATTCAATTACTTCGAGAGCTTCGGCGCTGTGTTTGTAATTGAAAACGTTTATCGCGGTTATGATCCGGTAGAGGTACCGAGCCATGTTAAGGATCCTGTAGAGTATTTGGCCTGGCGAGCCTACCTCCGTTTTACTCAGCGTCACGAAAAGGCCAGGGCCAACAGCGGCAATCCCATTGTGGAGAGACTGTTGGGAATGATCAAAGATTATAAGATAGACGGGGTGGTCTTCCACGCCTGCCGCTCCTGCCGGGCGACGACGGTCGGACAGGTGCATCTCAAGAACCTTCTGGGCCAGTACACGGACATTCCCATGATGCAGCTTGTTTCCGATATGGTGGATCTGCGGGATTATTCGGAAGCACAGTGGAAGGCACAGATTGGGGCCTTCATCGAGGCCCTCGCCGGGCGTTCTGCCTGAACGGTTTCTCCTTCTCTCTGAGGGAGAAGGTTGGGGGTGAGGGTAATTTACAAGCTGTGTGGCACTTCCAACTCATAAAGAGAGGATAAAATAATTTCATGCCCTTTGCCGGCATTGATATCGGTTCCACAATGACCAAGGTGGTCATTGTGGATCGGAAGGAAACTATTCTGGCTTCGGTTATCGGTCCCACCGGTGTTGAGCATCGCCACTTGGCTCTTAAGGTCATGGATGAGGCCATTGGGCAGTGCGGCCTTACCTTTGAGGCGCTTGATTTTATCGTGGCGACGGGTTACGGGCGCATTAATGTTCCCTTTGCCGATAAGCAGATTACAGAGATAACTTGCCATGCCCGCGGCATCCGGGCTATCTTTCCCACGGTACGTATCATCATCGATATCGGCGGTCAGGATTCCAAAGGCATTAAGCTGGATACCGGGGGCAAGGTTGCGAATTTTGTCATGAACGACAAATGCGCGGCCGGAACGGGCCGCTTCCTGGAAGTTATTGCCGAGACCCTGGGCGTCAAGCTGGCCGATATGGGCAAAATTTCATTGGCGGCCAGGGAGTACGTCAAAATTTCCAATACCTGTACAGTTTTTGCCGAGCATGAAGTGACCTCCCGGCTTGCCGAGGGGGCAACGATACCGGAGATCGTGGCCGGGCTGCATGAATCTATCGCTGGCCGGGTTGTCAACATGGTGCGGCATCTGGGGATCGAGAAGGACGTCGTGGTAACCGGCGGGGGCGCCAAGAATATCGGCCTGGTCAAGGCTATGGAGGGTAAGATCGGTTTTCCCGTTTTGGTGCCGCCGGAACCTTTTCTAACCGGCGCTCTGGGGGCGGCTCTCCTCGGCAAGGGTTTCTTCGACCGCGGTATGATCCGTGACCACGAGCGCAGATTGGAAAGCGTAACCTTTTTCAAATGAATGATCATATTAAATACTATGCCGGGATTGATATCGGCTCTGTCTCCATTAAAGCGGTACTGATCAGTTCTCAACGGATCATAGCGTCCGAAATAATGGCCTCCGGGGGCAACTACAGGGATGCGGCCCAAAAGGTTCTCGATGGTGTTCTGTCCAAGGCCGGTATGAATGCTGAAGGTCTTTCCGGTATGGTGGTCACCGGTTTGGGAGCAGAGAATGCCCCTTTTAGGGCGCGTCAGGTTTCCGATATTTCCTGTCAGGCCAGGGGTTGCCGCTGCCTCTTTTCTTCCGCCCGCACGGTGATCGACATTGGCGGGCAGTTCACCAAAGTCGCCCGGATCACAGCCAAGGGCAGGGTCGCCGACTTTCTGATGAGTGAGAAGTGCGCCACCGGTTCCGGACGTTTTTTGCAAGTGATTGCCCGTATCCTCCGCGTCAAACTGGAGGAGATCGGTCCCCTTTCCTTAAAATCCCAGTCGCCGGTGGAATTTTCCACCAACTGTGCCGTTTTTGCCGAATCGGAGACGGTCTCCCGGATCGCTGAAGGCGCCCGAGTCGAAGACATCCTCGCCGGAGTGCACCGTGCCATGGCCTCCAAGGTAGCCCTGCTGGTGAAAAGAGTGAAAATGGAGTCCGATGTGGTGCTCACCGGAGGCGGGGGTGAGGATGTGGGGTTGGTCCTTGCCGTAAGCAAAGTCCTGGGTGTTAAGGTGCTGGTGCCTGAGCAACCGCGGCTCTCGGCAGCCTTTGGCGCCGCCTGCCTGGCCGAAGAAGGGATTTAAAAAGTCAACTGAAATTCGGAAACTTGACTATTAAATCTCCATCACTGCGCCCTGGTCTGCCGAAGATACCAGCTTTTCATAAATAGTAAGATAGCCCCGCGGATACTTCCGGGAAGGGGGAATAAGTTTTTCTTTTCTCAATTTCAATTCCTGTTCCGGCACCTTCAGTTCCAGGATGCGCTTCTGTATGTCAATCTCAATCAGATCCCCGTCTTTGACCAGGGCAATGGTTCCCCCCTCGGCTGCCTCCGGGGACAGGTAGCCGATTGAAGGACCGTCGCTGTAACCGGAAAACCTGCCGTCGGTCACGATATAATTCGTCTGGGCCATGCCGGCAAACTTCAAGGCAACCCGGAACAGGGCCAGCTCCCGCATTCCCGGGCCGCCCTTCGGCCCCTCGTAGCGGATAACGATTACTTCCCCTTTTTTAATCTCCCCTTTGCCCAATCCGGCCAGGGCCTCTTCTTCCGAATTGAAAACCCTGGCTTCGCCGGTGAAGTTCCATAGTTCCTCCTTTACAGCTACCTGTTTGATGATAGCCCCCCGCTGGGCAAGGTTTCCCCTCAGCACTGCGATTCCTCCATAAGGATGAACCGGGTCCGTTAGCGGCCGGATCACCTCTTGGGCAAACACTTCCGCCTTTTGTAAATTTTCCGCCAGTGTCTTGCCGGTCACCGTTAAGGACGCGCCGTCCAGGAGGTTGCCCATGGTTTTCATTAAACCGGGAACCCCTCCGGCGTCGTCGAATTCGATTACTGAATAGGGGCCGGCAGGTTCTACATTGGTCAGGTGCGGAATTGTCCCTGACAGCCGGTCAAAATCCGAATAATCAATTTTCAATCCCAGTTCATGGGCCAGGGCCGGCAGGTGCAGGACGGCGTTCAGCGAGCCGCCGATCGCCAAATTTACTTTTACGGCGTTTTCTAAACTTACCGGGGTCATTATCTTTCTTGGAGTAATATCCCGGGCCAAAAGTTCCATAATTTTTTCGCCGGCCTGTTCGGCCAGTCGCGATTTTTTAGACATCAGCCCCGGGGCGGTGCCGTCTCCCGGAAGGCTCATTCCCAGAGCTTCGCACAGGCAGGCCATGGTATTGGCAGTTCCCATGCCCCAGCAGGCGCCCGCGCAAGGGTACAGAGAAGCCAGGGCCTCTTCGCGGATTTCGTTGGACAGATCCCCGGCGTATACCTTTCTCATAATACCGCCGACATTGGATACCGATGCCCTGACCTTCTCCCTGGCCCAGTATCCCGCGGGCATCGGTCCGCCGGCGACGATGATCGCCGGGATATTTACTCTTGCCGCTGCTATTAAAAGAGCAGGAAGGATTTTGTCGCAGGAACCGATCAGCACCGCCGCATCATAGCAGTGCGCCCTGAGGCCTAGTTCAACGGAATCAGCTATAACCTGACGGCTGGGCAGAACGAACTTCATCCCTTCGTGGCCGTTGGCCAGCCCGTCGCAGAGGGAGAGAGTATAAAATTCCGTGGGCAGCCCGCCTGCGGTCCGCACGCCGGCCTTGACCCGCTCGGCTATGGTTTTCAAATGCATATGGCCGGGATGCATCTCATTATAGGTATTGACCACTGCAACGAGCGGGCGCTGGATCTCCTCATGGGTCCAGCCACAGGCATAGAGCATTGATCGACGCACCATGGACAGCGGATCATTTTCGGAAAAGACCCTGCTGTGCTTTTTCATATCCATTTTCGCCTCCCCGGATAAAATTTCAACCCCGTGCTTTACCGAAAGATCTGGGTATAGCCAGGAGTTTCATTTCATCATTTATCATGAATTCTTCATCTCAATCAACAAGCAAGATTACCCAATTTATTAATATCAATTGTGGATTAATTAAAATGGCGGGTTTACCGTATTAGAAACCAGATTCAACAGACCGGCAAGGTCTAAGGGTTCAGCACCCAGAGAGGTTTCTCGCCTCTCAAGGCCCGCCCCATATTGTCCAGGGCCATGTTGATGATGCGGACGGCCGACTCCAGGGTGGCACCGGCAAGATGGGGAGTAAGGATGACATTCTCCAGGCCAAAAAGGGGATGATTCCTGGGCGGCGGCTCCTGACTGAAGACGTCCACGGCTGCAGCGGCCAGCTTCTTGCTGCGAAGAGCCTCTGCAAGTGCCGCTTCATCCACCAGAGGACCCCGGCCGACATTGATGAGCACAGCCGTAGGTTTCATCAGTGCCAGCATCGAAGCGCCGATTATCCCCTCGGTTTCCCGGGTGAGGGGCAGGTGCAGACTCACCACGTCAGCAGTCTTCAATATCTCCTCGAGTGGAGCATAGGCGGCATGATACCTCTTTTCGTCCTCTGCGCTCATCCGTACGATGTCGTAATAGAGCAGACGGACCCCAAAAGGGGCAAGGCGCTCCGCTACTGCCCTGGCAGTCCAGCCCATACCCAGGAGCCCGTACGTCTTTCCGTTGATCTCGAACACCCCTATTTCCCGTCTCCGATCGAAGAGCCATTCTCCCTCATGGGTCTTGGCATTGAAGAGGGGAAGCTTTTTGAGACAGGCCAGGGCCAGCATCACCGTGTGCTCGGCCACGCCGATGTCGTTGGCCCCCGGCGTGTTGGCCACGGGTATGCCGAATTCTTTGCAGGCATCTATATCAATATGATTGTAGCCTACGCTGGGCTGCTGGATGAGTTTGAGCCTCCCGGCCGCCTTTACAATGGGACGGGTGATCGGGGTAGCACCGGTATAGTCTCCCAGCAGGATATCCGTATCTGCCACCTCGACCATCAGCCTGTCCTCCGGAAGTCTGTGAGCGTCTATGATAGAATACGCCAGTCCGGGGACCCTGGCCTCGATCCCATCTTTAAAAAAGGCGCCGGACACCGGGGCGGTATTGAGTATCTTCATATGTCCTCCCTGATAATTTCAAGACGCTGTTATTGAATTGATAATTGAATTGATAAGAACTTTCTTTTTCGAGGTCGGAGTATACGAAGAGCGATATTGTGTGTCAAGGGAATATTGACCACATAGAAATTAATTGCTTCTTACATGTGGCTAGGATTGCCTGTTAGCAACAAATAGATTTGTCCTATTTTGTAGCAAATGAATTGTCCGCTTTATTTATCCTGGGAGAAACGGTAAAAGTATAGAAAAATTAAAAGAATCCGGCATCAAAGTTGAGGAATCAGCCGAGCCGGTAAGCCTTTTGGATGGCAATGTTTTATATTTGGGCGAAATTCCGAGAATCACGGATTTTGAAAAAGGCACGCCCAACGCTTATTATGAAGAAAACGGCAAAGAAAAATTTGACCAGAATCTGGACGATACATCCTTGGTGATGAATTTGAAAGGGAAGGGCTTAGTTATCCTTTCCGGTTGTGCTCATGCCGGAATCATCAATACGGTTCAGCATGCGCGCAAAGTTACCGGTATGGATAAGGTTCATGTTGTCATGGGCGGGTTTCATCTGACCGGCCCTAATTTTGAGCCGATAATCGGCAGGGTCATCAAAGAGCTTCGCCAAATTAATCCTGACTACATTATTCCCACCCACTGCACCGGACGGAACGCCACTAACGCCATCGAAAAAGAACTTCCGCAAAAATTCCTGCTCAATATGTCCGGCACCAAATTGACGTTTGTTTAACCGGAAAAAATCAAAGGACACCTCCCAAATATTAAATGACATTTGCCAATATTCTGGTAAAATGGCCAAGTATGATTGAAGCGTTCCTGTATTTCATACAAGCCGTGAGGAGAAATTTATGCAAAGACAAATTTCTGTAAATCTTGGCAATCTATTACTATCGTTATCTGAAATTACGGATATAGCCAATCCATCCATAGCCCAACATCAACAAAGAACGGCTTTCATCGCTATGGAAATAGCTAAGTATGCCGGAGTAGAGGCGGATATGTTGGAAAATATTTTCACTGCCGCCTTACTGCACGATATCGGAGCCATCTCCATAGAAGAAAAGCTTGCTATCCATAGTAGTGTTGAGCCAATGGATTATACCCTGCATTGTGTTAGAGGGGAGTTGTTGCTGGAGCAAGCTCCCTGGCTGAAAAAAATATCTAAAATAGTAAGGCATCATCATAAAAAATGGGAAGATTGGAAGGAGTCAATCAAAAATCCGGATGTATTCGCCTCCCAAATAATCCTTCTGGCAGATTATATCGAACGCCTGATTGACCGGAATAAATATATTTTACATCAGGATAAAAATATTATTGAGAGAGTGAACGGCGTAAAAAATAACCTTGTTCATGAACAAATTGTCAATTATTTTATGGAGGCTTCCAAACGGGAAGAATTTTGGCTAGACCTCGTATCGCCCCGTCTATATCCGGTATTATTGCATAATGGACCGTGTAGAAATGTGGAAATTGATCTTAAAGGAATTGCTTTAATAGCGGAAGTTTACAGGGATATTATCGACTTTAAATCCCCCTTTACGGCAACTCATACGACAGGGGTTTCTGCCTGCGCGGAAATACTCTCCAAGCTATTCGGCTTAACCGAATTAGAAATAAATCTTATGAAAATAGCAGGCAATCTTCATGATATCGGCAAATTAATCGTTCCCAATAGTATCCTGGAAAAGCCTGATAAATTAACTGTGGATGAATTTGCTGTCATGAGATGTCATACTTACTATACCTTTTATGTGATCAATACTATCGGCGGCCTGCAACAAATTGCGGAATGGGCGGCTTATCATCATGAAAAATTGAATGGGAATGGTTATCCCTTTAAATGCAAGGCAGATGAAATCGATACAGGGGCCAGAATTATGGCTGTTGCTGATATTTTCACGGCTATATCGGAAGATAGGCCATATAGGAGCAGTATGAATAAAGAAGATGTCTATAAAACTATAAAAATTCAATCTGACAAGAAATTATTGGATTCCCGGATAGTTGATTTATTATTTAACAAGTATGATACAGTAAATTCATATGTTAGAGAAAGACAATCAATAGCAAAAGATTTTTATGCTAATCGTTTTTTAAAAGTGTCGGAACAAATCAAATAATGTAAATATAGAGTGATAAAGGTTGCCCGCATCCGAGATGTGTTCAAATATGCTTAAATAAAATGTCCGGCACCAAATTGACATTCTGTGTGAAAACTTTGATGAATTTCTTTAAAAAAGAATGGGGGGCTAAAAATGATTATCGTACTAACCTTCGTGGCAATACTTTTTGTTTTAGGGGTGCTACTTATTTTCCTTTTCAGAATTAAAGGAGAACTAATTACAAACGAACAAAAACTTCACTCAAAAATGGAATCAGTTATTTTGCTACTCTTTGCAATTTTTTTCCTATTGCTGGCTATCTTGATAAAGATAAATCCATTTTGGAAATATAATTAAATAAATCAAACTGACCCACTACCGACATTTATGTAATCTTGACCAAAATACAAATTAATTTTATCGCCATCTTTACCCAATCGTGCTATACAAAATACAAATATTTTAGATGCAAAGGAGATTTTTATGGGAAAGTATCTTTTTATGAAACCGGTTCTTCAATTAATTTCAGTAGGGCACTTCTTTAGAAAAGCTTTTGCGATTTTTCTGCAAATACTCGCGGTAGTCATTGCGATTGCTGGTCTTGTGGGCTGGATAACCGTTTGGAAGTCCGTCGCGGGGCAAGACTTCTCATTAATATTGGGAATTATTATTTTCCAGTTATTTTTTGTTGTAGCTGTTTACATGGTTGTCCATACTATGTTCATCCGTGCCGGTGATATTTCCGCACTGCCGGATGCCGATTATACCGTTATCCCGATTGTGTCCATATCGCTCAAACTTTGTGGAGAAATATATGCCTGTTTCTCTATTGCTGTTGCCATAGCCGGCGGCATACTTATCTGGTTTATCGGCGGCAATGCCTTTTATTTTATCAGAAAGTCCAGCCTTTTTATGCCGGGTCAGGGTTTCGGCTATGGTTCTGATTTTTTAGGCGGGTTGATGTTCATTGTGGGAGGCTGGTTGGTAGCTTTCCTTGTGCTGGTGATTTTTTATTTCTTCGCCGAGGCAGTTGTTGTTATGACCGATATAGCCAAGAATACTAAAATTACGCGGGAAGTCGCCGAGCAGTATATCAAGGAATAAATAAAACCATTATTCTCCAAGCTTACTTTTAGACTTAACATTGACGCCGCTGTTTTAACGGCGTCAATGTTGGATAGTCAATTTTTATGGAGTATTTTAATGTTAAAAAATGAGCATTACCGGAAGCTCGAAAACATGATGCATTCCGCACCGATTGTAAAACTGCTCGGCGTGCGCGTGGAAATAAGCCATGGTCAGGCCGATATTACTCTACCCGTAAATCAAAATCTTTTTCATGCCGCGGGCGCCCTGCACGGCGCTATGTATTTTCTGGCGCTGGATAACGCGGCTTTTTTTGCCGTCAATTCGCTGGTCGAGGATACTTTTGTATTGACCGTAAGTTTTAATATCTATCTTATTCGGCCGATTGATAAAGGTATTATAAAAGCCAGTGGAAAAGTCGTTAATTCCACCAGAACTCAATATTTCGCGGAATCCATTCTCTACGACGCGGAAAACAGGGAAATTGCCAGAGGCAGTGGTGTTTTCGTTAAAGGCAAGGTAAAACTAACGCCGGAAATCGGCTACAAATAAGAAAACTATAGTTCACAAATTTGGCGATAATAATTTGCGGTATTATTCGATTTCGCCATTGCGAATCGCCGGACAAATAATTCTTTTCTTGTCGTTAAATCCTGAAGCGTTTTAATTTATTCCTAAATTGACACAACCTGCCATTTATGATAGCTAAATCTATCGAATAAAACGTTGTAACTATGCAAATAAATTATTCTAAGGCCGAAAAAAAGTGAAAAAATCGATATTGATCAAAATTTTTTTGAGGTCTTTTTTTATACATGCGGCACTGAATTTTCGGCGGATGCAAAACTTAGGCTTTGCCATGGCCATAATTCCCCTTATCCGGGAATGGCGATTGCAAAAAAAGGATTCAGAATTAATGCTGACCAAACATTTGCAGATGTATAACAGCCATCCCTACTTTTCCGCGCCGTTAATCGGTTCGGTTGTCCGCCTGGAAGAAGATAACGTGGGTAAGGGAGACACCTCAGATGTAGTCGCAGTTAAGCAAGGTTTGATGGGGCCTTATGCCGCGATCGGTGATATTTTCTTCTGGAGTGCGCTCAGGCCTTTGGCCGGGATTGTCGCCGTCTATTTGGCTTTTATGGGATTTATCATCGCTCCTTTGGCTTTTTTGGTAATTTATACGCCGGCTCACTTCTGGTTGAGGGCTAAAGGTTTTATCGAAGGCTACCGGAGGGGAAAGCAGGGTATTGAGTTTATCCGCGCGATGGATTTGCCTCGTGTTTCCATAAAACTTCGCTGGTTTTCTTTGCTGACGCTGATCGTTTTTGCCATTTGGCTTACGTGTGAAGGGTATTGGCCTTTTATCGCAGATAATTCCGTTATAATTGTAAAGTCAGCGGCATTAATTTCTATTTTAACTTCTCTTTTCTTGATTAAAAAAGGTGTATCGCAAATTTATATTATTTATGGTTCTTTTGTAATCTTTCTTCTTATTATTTCCTGCAGAGAATTATTTAATTGATGGAGATTAGAACCTTAAAATTAGAAAACAAATTAGGAATGCACGCGCGGGCAGCAGCAGCGTTTGTAAAAGTAGCCCAGCAGTTTAAAGCGGAAATCTATCTCGAGCACAAAGGACAAACTGCCAACGGCAAAAGTATTCTGGGAATACTTACTCTTGCTTGTCCCAAAGGCGGAATGTTAACGATAAAAGCCGATGGTATTGACGCATTAAAAGCCATAGAAGCGCTGGAAATCCTGATTGAAAATAAATTTGGAGAAGATTAAACAATAAATGACCGCTGAACAAACAAAGAAAACATTCGCACTTAAGGGTATAGGTGTTTCTCCGGGCGTTGTTATCGGCAGGGCTTATCGTTTTGATCCGCTGGACAGCCAGATTTCTTTTTATAAACTTAAAGAATCTTCGTCTATTCCCAAAGAAATTCAAAGATTTAAAAAATCTTTGAAAGACTCGGAAATTCAGTTATTAGAAGTTCAAGCAAATCTCAAAAAAACAAGAGTTACCGAACCTCTGTATATCATTGACGTTCATATTTTGATTTTAAAGGATAAAAAATTCAGCAACCGTACCATTAAATATATACGCAGATTGGGAATCAACGCGGAATGGGCGGTGCGTTTGACTCTTGACCACTACAAACAAATATTTGAAGGCTTGGGCGATGCTTATATCCGGGACCGTATCAGCGATGTCCAGTACGTCGGTCAAAGAATTTTACGCAACCTTACCGGAGAAAAAAGAGAAATTGTTCTGGAAATCGGCGGGGAAGTAATCGTCATCGCGCCGGATCTTTCTCCGGCGGATACAGCGCAAATGAAAATGGATAAAGTTATCGGTTTTGCCACCGATATCGGCGGCCGAACTTCGCACACGGCCATTGTTTCCCGCGCCATGGAATTGCCCGCCGTAGCCGGCCTGGGCAATATTACCCAGCTTGTGAAGACGGGAGATGAATTGATTGTGGATGGCATTTCCGGCATGGTCATTGTTAATCCCTATCCGGAAATGATAAAAAGGTACGAAGAGAAAAAACTGCACTTCTCCGCGGCCAACGATGAGTATATGAAATACGCTAAATTGCCGGCCGTTACTACCGATGATTATCTGGTGCAGATTGGGGGGAATATCGAGTTTGTTGAGGAAATACCCTCGGCAATTACGCATGGCGCGGAATACATCGGGCTTTACCGGACGGAGTTCATATATATCAGCCGCCATGATTTACCCACGGAAGAAGATCATTTCAATAATTACTGCCAGGTCGCCAGCGCCAAAGATTTACTCTGGTCGACAATCAGAACTTTTGATTTGGGCGGCGATAAACTTACTCCCGACCAAAAACATGTCAAGGAACTGAATCCGCAAATGGGATTGCGGGCGATTCGGTTTTGCCTGAAAGAAACAGAGCTTTTCAAGACCCAAATGAGAGCTATTTGGCGCGCCAGCGCAGTAGGAAAAGTTAAAATTCTTTTCCCGATGATTGCGAGCATGGAGGAAATTCGCGAAGCAAAGAAATTGCTGGAGGAAGCCCGGAAAGAACTTCTGGAGCAAGGCGTGAAAATTGCCCCGAAGATGGAAGTAGGGGCGATGATCGAAGTGCCCGCCGCAGTTGAGATTGCCGATATACTGGCACGAGAAGTAGATTTTTTCAGCATCGGTACAAACGATTTGACCCAATATGCCCTGGCTATCGACAGAGCCAATGAGCGCCTGACTTATTTGTACGAGCCTTTGCATCCGGCTATTTTAAGATTGATCAAGAGAGTGGTGGACGCGGCTCATAAGGCGAAGATTCGCGTAGCCATGTGCGGGGAAATGGCGGGCGATCCATTGTATGCGTTGATTCTTCTGGGAATGGAATTGGATGAGTTAAGTATGAATCACCTGGCCATTCCGCGAATTAAACGAATAATACGGGAATCATCGATTAAGGAATCTAAAGTACTACTGGAAAAAGCCCTTACATTTAGCACCGCTTCCGAAGTGCGCGCTTATGTTCAGGATTATATGATGGGGCGTTTTCCCAACGAATTTGAAAAGGAAGAAGAGCAAAATTGCTCATAGACCGCCGGAGCACACTTGCGGAAAAATCCAGCGGATAAGCGCAGGTTTTTTTGAATATATACCAGCGAAAAATTGGAAACAAAGAACGCGAATATTTCCTGTTGTTACTAATGGAGCGCTTCATTTATGAAAGAAAAGACAAAACCGGTAACAAAAACTCAAGATAAAGAATATTATTCCGGACGTATTTACGATAAGCAAGATTTTTTGCGGTTCCTGCTGGCAAAAGAATTCCTTTCGCGTGTTTCCATTGCCGATGAATATGTCGAGACCATTAAAAAACTTTCCGCCGAAGGAGTTGTGGTTTACGCCATAAAACAAAGGAGTAAACTCAACAGCCTCATCGTTTATGAACTTGCAGGGAGAAAGGGACTTCCGCGACCGGTGTATTGCCACGGCATGAACATGACTTTTTGGCAGCCGCTGCCGGAAATGCTGAAATTTTTATGGTCGTCCTTTCTGCGCCGTTTTGGGAAAAAACTGAAGGCTTGGTTGGGCAAGCTGGCTTATTTAGAGAGAGAAGTTGGCGAAAAAAACAGTATCATTGTTCATTTGGGTGAATCGGAATTCATTGACAGTAGATCGGCGGAAGGTGCGATTGTAAGCTTGATTAATGTGCAAAAAAGAGTTGATTTTCCGATCTTTATCGTGCCGGTTTTGGTCGCTTACGGGCGAAGGCGCGAAAAAGAGGACGAAAGCCTGATTAATATTCTTTTTGGACAAACGGAGCATACGGGAGCTTTGCGCCATTTAATAACTTTTATTCGCTATTCCAGTAAAGCTTTTGTTATTCCCGCGGAACCGGTTAAATTATCCGAATATTTAATTAAAAGTAACGATCTTTCTCAGGAGGCGATTGTTCACGAATTACGCGGCGAGTTGATTGACCGTATAGACAGAGAAAAAACCACCGTGGTTGGACCTGCTTTGAAATCACGGGACGAACTCATCGGCATGGTTTTGAGTGACGAACCCCTTAAAAAGTTTATCGTTGATTACGCGGCGAGGGAAAAAAAGGAAGGGTCATCGGTGGAGAAAGAAGCGCGCCGGTATCTTTATGAAATTGCCGCCGATTATAATGAAACATTTGTTGAGATCTGGTTAAAGTTACTCGATTGGCTGTGGAACAACATTTACGATGGTTTGCTGATCGATCTCGAAGGTATGGCCAAAATAAGAAACATTTCCAAAAAAATGCCTTTCGTCATTATTCCCTGCCATCGCAGTCATATTGATTATCTTTTGTTTTCTTATGTTTTATACAAAAATAATATTCAATTGCCTTTCATTGCCGCCGGCAATAATTTATCCTTTTTTCCGCTGGGTTATATTTTTCGAAAGTCCGGAGCTTTTTTTCTGCGGCGCAGTTTTAGAGGCAATGAAGTTTATGCCGAAGTATTTACTAAGTACATGGCGATACTCTTGAAGGAAGGGCTGCCCCTGGAGTTTTTCATTGAAGGGGGACGCAGTAGAACCGGAAAAATGGTAATGCCCAAGTACGGCCTCCTTTCCATGGTTATTCAAGCCTACCAGGAAAAATATTGTGATAATTTTGCCGCCATTCCCGTTTATATCGGTTATGACCGCGTGATAGAAGAAAAATCATATCTTAAAGAGCTGACCGGTGCGCCCAAGTCTCCGGAAAACACAGCCGAGATAATCAAGACCGGCAAAATATTGCGCAAGCGCTATGGCCGCGTTTATTTGAATATCGGCGAGCCGATTATTATGAAATCATATTTGGAAGCCCAGGAAAAGCAAATAGATCAAATGACTCTTGATGAGCGACAAAGCCTTTATCGAAGAATCGGCTATGAAATAGTTCTGGAGATTAATAAAGTTTCTGTAGTCACGCCTTTTTCCCTTGTTGCCGCCGTGATTTTGAGCCATGACCGCCGGGGGATATCTCACGGTGAGTTGCTGGATATTTTGAATGAATTCTATGAATACCTGTCTATGAAGAAAGTCAGGTTTGCCGCGACATTTGCTTACCGGGAAAAAGCGATAGCTGATGCCCTCAATCTTTTTACGCAATCGGAAATCATCACGAAAATTGAAGCTGACGAAGACGAAGTGGAAGAAATGCAGGAGGTAGTTTATTCGCTGGAAGACGAAAAAAGGCTCTATTTGGAGTATTATAAAAATAACATATTGCATTTCTTTGTGCCTTTAAGTTTTGTCGCTACCTCCATGATAAAAAGCAATGAAGACGTGATGTCACTGGGCCGGATTATGGGAGATTATAAGTTTCTCAAGCGGCTTTTGTGGAATGAATTTATTTTCGATGAAACCAAGGATGATGTGGATGAAGTAAATAACGTGCTCACTTATTTGTATAGCAGAAAACTGATCAAGCCCGAAGAGCGTGAAGACCAGGTTTGGATGGAAGTAAAAGGAAGGGGCAGAGTAAAATTGAAACCTTTCGCCGGATTGATTCACAATTATTTGGAAGCATACTGGGTGGTCATTAGAAGTTGCTCGTATTTAAAGAAGAGACCATTGGAAGAAAAGGATTGGCTGAAAAAAATCAGATCTCTTGGAGACAGACTCTATCGCAAAGGTGAAGTTTTACGTTCAGAGGCTCTCTCTCAATCAAACTATATCAATGTCATTAGATTTCTTGAAGAAGCGGAACTTATAACCAAAATATTAAAAGAGGAAAAAGGCGATAAGAAAGAAATTTCTTATGCTCTGACCGAAAATATGGCGGAAATGGAGGTACTGCGCCGCCGCCTCTTCAAATTGCTGTAATGTAGAATCTTATTGATTATGTTTTCTTGCCTGTTTTTGCCTTCTTTTTGATACTGTAAAATGCCTCTTTGCCGCGGTAATTTGCCGCATCACCCAATTCTTCTTCGATACGCAAAAGCTGATTATATTTGGCCAGTCGCTCCGATCGCGAAACAGAGCCGCTTTTAATCTGGCCGCAATTGGTGGCAACTGTCACATCAGCCATGAAGGTATCTTCGGTCTCACCGGAGCGGTGGGATACCACGCAAGTGTAACTGGCTTCTTTGGCGCGTTCAATCGTCTCCAAAGTTTCGGTCAGCGTTCCAATCTGGTTGAGTTTAATCAAAACGGAATTGGCCACGCCCATGGAAATGCCTTTTTCGAGGCGCTTTATATTTGTCACAAAAATATCGTCGCCGACAATCTGGATTTTAGAGCCCAATTCATCGGTCAAAAATTTCCAGCCGGCCCAATCATCTTCCGCCAGCCCGTCTTCAAGAGAGATAATCGGATACCGTTGGACAAGGTCGGCATAGAACTTAACCATTTCTTCGGCTGATTTTTGCGGATTCTTTTCCGCGGACAAAATATATTTGCCTTTTTCAAAAAAGGAGCTCGCCGCCGAATCCAGCGCGATCATGATATCTTGTCCCGGCTTGTAATTAGCTTTTTCGATAGCTGTCATAATGAGCGAAAGAGCTTCTTCGTTGGATTTCAAATTAGGAGCAAACCCTCCTTCATCGCCGACAGAGGTATTATAACCTTTGCCTTTGAGCACTGCTTTCAAAGAATGAAAAACTTCCGAGTTCATCCTGATGCCTTCTTTAAAATTGGGCGCGCCCACGGGCAGAATCATGAACTCCTGAATGTCCACATTGTTGTCGGCATGTTGTCCGCCGTTTAAAATATTGGACTGCGGCACAGGCAGGTCTTTGGCGTTGACTCCGCCTAAATATCTGTAAAGAGGGAGTCCTGATATTTCCGCTGCCGCTTTGGCGGAAGCAAGAGAGACGGCAAGAATCGCGTTGGCGCCGAGTTTGCCTTTATTGGCTGTTCCGTCGAGTTCGATCATGGCAAAGTCGATATCACGCTGACGGCGGCAATCCATGCCGATTACTTCCGGGCCGATTTTATTAACAATGTTGTTTACGGCTTTTTCCACACCCAGGCCTTGATACCTTTTTTTGTTGCCGTCACGCAGCTCCAGCATTTCATGCTCGCCGGTGGAGGCGCCGGACGGCACGGCCGCTCTACCCATAATACCTGATACGGTGGTGACTTCGGCTTCAACTGTTGGTTTTCCTCGGGAATCGAGAATTTCTCTGGCATGAATATTGATAATTTCCGGCATAAGCACTCCTTTTTTTTGTTTCTATAGCAAAGCGCGCGCGGTATTTCAAGACGATAATTGAAGTATCTTGATTATCACCGGAAACTCGGATAAATATAGAACTGAATAATACCATTTTCAAAGCGATAATTGGTTCTTACAGATGGATAACGTTAAAAAAGAAAAAAACACGAAACTTTTTCGCCACTTGAAAAAATGGATGGAAAAGGCCATTTTGGATTTCAAGATGATTGAAGAAGGGGATAGGTTGCTGGTCGGCGTATCCGGAGGGGCGGACAGCTTTGCCCTGCTGGATTTGCTAGATTCACCGATGATATTCACTCCGAAGTTTTCACTTCTTGCCGTCAATATTGACATGGGCTTCGACATTTCTTACAGCGGCCACAATACACTGGAAAAGTATCTGCAGGAAAATAATTATCGGTATGTGATGGAAAAAACGGATATTGGCCTTTTGGCGCACAGTGATTATAATAGGAAAAATCCTTGTTTTTTATGTTCGCGGCTGCGCCGAAAAAGAATATTTGAAATCGCCGCCGCCGAAGGCTGCAACAAAATTGCCTTCGCGCATCACCGCGACGACATCATCGAAACATTGCTGATTAACATGTTCTATGGCCGGGAAATCAGCACAATGATGCCTAATCAGAAGATTTTCGGCGGTAAACTGCATATTATCCGGCCGCTGGCGTATTTACGGGAGGAACTCATTAAAAAATATCAACGGGAGCGGTTTTTCCCGACCGTGGAAAATAATTGCCCGACGAGCAAAAAATCAAGAAGAATGTATGTGAAAAACCTTTTGAATGAGCTTGCCAAGGAGAATAAAGATATTCGGGACAATATTTTTAAAGCCATGAGCCACGTAAAACCGGATTATTTGCTGCCAAAGCCATCTAAAAATAAATAAAGATATTTCACTTTATTTATTAGCGGTTTGCCGCACTATCGGGAAAGATGCCTGGACACCGGCCTTCGCCGGTGTGACAAACAGGGCGCATCGTCATTCCGCGTGTGCCCTTCAGGGTATCAGGGTAGCGCAGGTCGGAATCCAGAAAATAGTGATGATTTATATACTCAGCAGCAAAATGACTACAGTTAAGGTTATTCGTTAAAAAAAGATGGCATTCACAGCATTTTAATGTAAAAATTAACCATGGCCAAAGAAAATACAGCACAAAAACTGATTGCTTCCAACAAGACGGCGCGCCGCTACTATGACATAACGGATACTTACGAAGCCGGAATGGTCCTGACCGGCACGGAGGTCAAGGCGCTGCGCGCCGGCAAGGCGAACCTGAAAGATAGTTACGCTTTGGTAAATGACGAGGAAGTATTCCTGCGCGAATTGCATATCAGCCACTATGACCACGGCAACCGCTATAATCATGATCCGCTGAGGGCGCGCAAACTTCTGCTGCATAAAAGGGAAATCAGGAAACTCTATGGCAAATCGCGGGAAAAAGGTTTATCGTTGATTCCGTTGAAGCTTTATTTCAAAAACGGCAAGGTTAAGGTGGAAATCGGTATCGGTAAGGGGAAAAAATTGTACGACCGCCGTGAGGATATCAAGAAACGCGAAGAGCGCCGCGACATCGCCCGCGACTTCAAATCAAAGCTGATAAAAGTTTGATGCTGGATAAATAATATGAATTAAGAATATTAAGGGATACAAAAATGACAGACGAGGGGGCTCAAAGCCAAATTTTAAGGTAAGGTTCTTTTAAGACAATTGTTAATTTTGTTTCCTTTGACAAATCAGTGATAAATTAATATATTACAGTTAAATAAATATTGGGGGCGTCACGGTTTCGACGGGGACATTTGAAGTTGTAGATGCGTACCGAGGTTCCTACAGGCCTCGTTAAACAGGTAGGAAACATATAATCGCAGACAACTACGATTACGC
>Ga0209777_10000134_pt1 | contig 123877 bp, 112 predicted proteins | sample FrelakmetHBP12HB_FD_187147 | JGI IMG/M metagenome (GOLD analysis project Ga0209777, IMG submission 187147) | Freshwater lake sediment microbial communities from the University of Notre Dame, USA, for methane emissions studies -HBP12 HB (SPAdes)... | ecosystem: Environmental > Aquatic >... | reverse complement strand
AGGCGCTGGACCTCAAGCCCGGGGACGAGGTGATCACCACCCCGTTCACCTTCTTCGCCACGGCGGGTGCGATCCACAACGCCGGCGGGAAGCCCGTCTTCGTCGATATCGAGCGGGAGACGTTCAATATCGATCCCGCCGCGGTGGAGGCCGCGCTCACGCCGCGCACTCGTGCGATCATGCCGGTGCATCTGTTCGGCCAGATGGCGGCGATGGAGCGGCTGGTGCCGCTGGCCGAGCGGCACGGCGTCCCGCTGGTGGAGGACGCGGCGCAGTCCATCGGCGCGCGGCGCCGCATCGACGGCCGGTGGCGGATGGCGGGCGAGCTGGGCACGGCCACCGGGTTCTCGTTCTTCCCCACGAAGAACCTCGGCGGCTGGGGCGACGGCGGCATGGTGGTCGCCAACGATCAGAAGCTGGCGGACCGGGTCCGCAGCCTGCGGACGCACGGCGGCGTGCAAATGTACCACCACGACGAGGTCGGCATCAACTCACGGCTCGACGCCCTGCAGGCCGTGGTGTTGCTGGCCAAGCTGCCCTACCTCGCGTCGTGGAGCGCGGCGCGGCGCGCCAATGCGGCGCGCTACGCGGAGGCGCTCGCCGGGCTCTCGGCCGTGCGCACGCCGGTGACCGACCCCGCCAACGAGCACATTTTCCATCAATACGTGATCGAGGCGGAGCGGCGGGACGAGCTGCAGGCGCACCTCAAGGCGAAGGAAGTCGGCTGCGCGGTCTATTACCCGCTGGCGCTGCACCTGCAGCCTTGCTTCCGGTATCTGGGCTACCGCGAGGGCGCGTTCCCGGTCGCGGAAGCGGCGACCCGGCGGGTCCTCGCCCTGCCGGTCTACCCCGAGCTGTCCCAGGCGCAGCAGCAGTACGTAGCGGACACTCTACGCGGATTCTACGGGACATCATGACGACCAACTACGAAGCACAGCTGCTGGCGAAGGCGCAGTCGCGCACCGCGGTCCTGGGCGTGGTGGGCCTCGGGTACGTCGGCCTTCCCCTCGCCGTCGAGCTGGCTGAAGCCGGGTACCGGGTCGTGGGGTTCGACGTGAGCACCCGCGTGGTCGACGGCATCAACGCAGGCCGCTCGCACGTACAGGATATCCCGACGGAGCGGCTGGCCAAGCTGGTGAAGGCGGGCAAGATCGCCGCCACCACCGACCTCACGCGGCTCAAGGAGCCCGACGGGATCGCCATCTGCGTGCCGACGCCGCTCGGCAAGACCCGCGACCCGGACGTGTCGTTCATCGCCGCCGCGACCGCCAGCGTGGCGGCGTCGGTTCGGCCGGGACAGGTGGTGATTCTCCAGAGCACCACCTATCCGGGGACGACGCGGGAGATGCTGCTCCCCGCGCTCGAGAAGAGCGGACTCAAGGTGGGGGTCGATTTCTTCCTCGCTTTCAGCCCGGAGCGGGTGGATCCCGGGAATCCGAAGTACAACACGCACAACACACCCAAGATCGTCGGCGGCGTGACGCCAGCCTGCACCAGGGTCACGATGGCGCTCTACCAGCCGGCCATCGAGCGGTTGGTACCGGTCTCCTCGCCCGAGGCGGCCGAGCTGGTCAAGCTCCTCGAGAACACGTTTCGCTCGGTGAACATCGGCTTGGTGAACGAGATGGCCATCGTCTGCGACAAGCTCGGCGTGGACGTGTGGGAGGTCATCGAGGCGGCGGCCACCAAGCCGTTCGGCTTCATGAAATTCACGCCGGGCCCCGGCGTCGGCGGACACTGCATCCCCCTCGATCCGCACTACCTCGCCTGGAAGATGCGCACGCTCAACTACCGCACGCGGTTCATCGAGCTGGCGGGCGAGATCAACGCCGAGATGCCGGAATACTGGGTCGCGAAGGTGGTGGCGGCGCTGAACCAGCAGAGCAAGGCGGCGCGCGGGTCGACCGTGCTGGTGCTGGGGGTGGCGTACAAGCGCGACATCGACGACCTGCGCGAGAGCCCCGCGCTCGACGTGATCCGGCTGCTGGAGCGGATGGGCGCCGTGGTGCGCTACCACGATCCGTTCATTCCCGAGTTGCACGAGGACGGCGTGTTGCTCTCCTCGTCCCCGCTCACGCCCGAGACGGTGCGGGCGGCGGACTGCGTGGTGATCGTGACCGACCACACGAAGCTGGACTACGCCATGGTGGCGCGCGAGGCGCGGGCGCTGGTGGACACGCGGCACGTCGTCGCGGGCCGCCGGAACGCCCCCTAGCGCCATTGCGCGTCGGGGTCACCGGGGCCGACGGCCTCCTCGGCACGACGCTGGTCCCGCTGTGGCGGCGGGCCGGCGCCGACGTTGTCGCGTGGACGCTCGACGATTTCGACGTGAGAGATGGTGCCGCCGTGCGGCGGGCGATCGTAGACGCCCGGCCCGAGGTCGTGGTGCACGCGGCCGCATACACCGCGGTGGACCAGGCCGAATCCGAGCCCGACGTCGCGATGGCCGTCAATCGCGACGGCACGGCCAACGTCTGTCGCGGGTGCCGCGAGGCGGGGGCCCGCGTGGTGTACGTCAGCACCGACTATGTGTTCGACGGCCGAGCTACGGCGCCGATCCCGCCGGATGCCCCGCGCGTTCCCCTCGGCGCCTACGCGCGCGGCAAGGCCGAGGGCGAGGCGGCGGTTGAGGCCTCGAGTTGCCCGTGGGCCATCGTGCGGTCGGAATGGGTCTTCGGGCCCGGCGGTCCCAACTTCGTGGATACCGTCCGACGCGCCGCCGCCGAGGGACGAGCGCTCGAGGTGGTGGATGATCAGGTCGGCGCGCCCACGTCCACCCGGCTGGTGAGCGAGGGACTGTGGGGCCTGGTGCGGCACCAGGCGGATGGTCGCTGGCATCTCGCCGCAGGAGGCGCGGCGTCCTGGTTCAACGTGGCGCGTACGGTCTATTCCACCATGGGGGCAGACCCGGCGCTCGTCTCCCCCTGCAGTACGACTCGGGCGGCTCGCGCCGCGCCGCGGCCGGCCTACTCCGTCTTGGACTGCCGCGCCACGGCCGCCGCACTTGGGCTGTCATTGCCTGCGTGGGAGAAGCACGTGACGGCCTACGTGCGCACCGACCGATTCCCCGGGCTCGGCCTCATCGAAGGAGACCAGTGAGATGAAGGGTGTCGTCCTGGCCGGCGGGCTCGGCACGCGGTTGGCGCCGATGACCCGTGTCACCAACAAGCATCTGCTCCCGATCTACGACCGGCCGATGATCTACTACCCGATCCAGACGCTGGTGGAGGCGGGGATTTCCGAAGTCCAGCTCGTGACCGGCGGCAACAACGCCGGCGACTTCCTGCGCCTCCTGCGCAACGGGAAGGACTTCGGGCTCAAGCACCTGCACTACACCTACCAGGAAGGGGAGGGCGGGATCGCGGCTGCGCTCGCTCTGGCTGAGGACTTCGCCGACGGCGAGCCGATCTGCGTGATCCTGGGCGACAACATCCTGCAGAAGTCGATCAGGCCGGCGGTGGAGCAGTACGCCCGCACGGGCCGCGGCGGCCTGGTGCTCCTCAAGGAAGTGCCCGACCCGGAGCGGTTCGGAGTCCCCGTCATCGAAGGGGGCCGCATCCTCACCATCGAGGAGAAGCCTAAGGTCCCCCGCTCCCGCTATGCCGTCATCGGCGTCTACATGTACGACGCGCGCGTCTTCGAAATCATCCGCACCCTGAAGCCCTCGGGCCGCGGCGAGCTGGAAATCACCGACGTGAACAACCAGTACCTTGCCTGGGGCGAGCTGGACTACGGGTACCTGGACGGGTGGTGGACCGACGCCGGCGCGATCGAGAGTCTCTACCGGGCCACCTGCCTGGTGGCCCAGGAACGGGCGGAGGGACGATGAAACGGTTCGAGGCCCCGTCGAAGCAGCTGATCCACGGAGTGCGCACCAAGCCGCTCAAGGTGGTGCCGGACGAGCGCGGCCGCCTGATGGAGATGCTGCGCACCGACGACGAACTGTTCCTCAAGTTCGGCCAGGTCTACCTCACCGCCGCTTACCCGGGCGTCGTAAAGGCGTGGCACTACCACGAGAAGCAGACCGACCACTTCGTGTGCGTCTGCGGGATGATGAAGGTCGTGCTGTACGACGACCGGGAGACCTCGCCCACCCGCGGTGTGATCAACGAGTTCTTCGTGGGCGACCACAACCCACTCCTGGTTCAGATCCCGCCGCTCGTCTTCCACGGCTTCAAGTGCATTTCGGAACACGAGGCGCTGGTGGTCAACATCCCGACCGAGGTGTACGACTACCGGAAGCCCGACGAGTTCCGGGTGGACGCGCACGACCCCCGCATCCCCTACGACTGGGCGCGGAAGGACGGCTGACGATGCGCCTCCTCGTCACCGGCGGGCTGGGCTTCATCGGCTCGAACTTCGTCCGCGCAGTGCTGCGCGACCGTCCTGACTGGCGAGTCACCAACCTCGATCTCGTGACCTACGCCGGGAACCCGGCCAACCTCGCTGACCTCGCGCACGATCCTAGGTACCGCTTCGTCAAGGGCGACATCGCCGAGCCGGCGGACGTCGCCAGGGCGGTGCAGGGGGGCGCGGACGCGCTCGTCAACTTCGCGGCCGAGAGTCACGTGGACCGGTCCATTCTCTCGGCCACGCCCTTTGTGCGCACGAACGTGCTGGGGACGGTCGCGCTGCTGGAGGCGGCCCGCGCCATCGGCCGCTGCCGGGTGGTGCACGTGTCGACCGACGAGGTGTACGGTGCCCTCGGCCCGGACGACCCGCCGTTCACCGAGCAGACTCCCGTCAACCCGACCAGCCCGTATGCGGCGAGCAAGGCCGCAGCCGACCACCTGGCCCTGTCGTTCGCCCGGACGCACGGCCAGGAGATCGTGATCACCCGCTGCTCCAACAACTACGGGCCGTACCAGTTCCCGGAGAAGCTCATCCCGTTGATGATCACCAACGCGATCGAGGGGAAGAAGCTCCCGGTCTATGGCGACGGCCGGCAGGTGCGGGACTGGATCCACGTGGAAGATCATTGCGCCGGGGTGCTCGCCGTACTGGAGCGCGGGCGTGCCGGCGAGGTCTACAACTTCGGCGCCCGTGCGGAGCGCTACAACATCGACATCGTCTCCCGCATCGTGGCGCTGCTCAAGGTGCAGCCGGGACTGGTCGAGCACGTCGCCGACCGGCCCGCGCACGACCGGCGCTACGCGATGGACGCGGGCAAGGTGGAGCGCGAGCTGGGCTGGCGGCCGGCCAGGTCGTTCGAGGACGGACTGGCCGCTACGGTGCGCTGGTACGCGGAGCACGAGGCATGGTGGCGGGCGGTCAAGGACGGGTCGTATCGGGACTTCTACCGGCAGTGGTATGAGGAGCGGGTGCCATGAACGTCGCCGTGGTGGGGACGGGGTACGTCGGGCTGGTGATGGGGGCCGGCCTGGCCGAGATGGGGAACGCCGTGATCTGCGCCGACGTCGACCGGCGCAAGATCGAGCGCCTGAAGCGGAACGAGATTCCGATCTACGAGCCCGGGCTGGAGCCGCTCGTCGTGCGGAACCAGGCGGAAGGGCGGCTGTCGTTCACGACCGACGTCGGCGACGCGGTCGAGAAGAGCGACGTTGTCTTCATCGCGGTCGGCACGCCGCCGGACGAGGACGGTTCGGCCGACCTCACCCACGTGCTCGACGTGGCGGCGACGATCGGCCGCCACATGAACCGGCCGAAGGTCGTCGTTACCAAGAGCACCGTGCCGGTCGGAACCGCCGAGAAGGTCCGTGCGGCGGTCGGGTCCCACACCACGATCCCGTTCCACCTCGCGTCCAACCCCGAGTTTCTCAAGGAGGGGGCCGCGGTTCAGGACTTCATGAAGCCGGACCGCATCGTCCTCGGGGTGCAGAGCTCCGAGGCGGAGGCCGCGCTGCGCGAGCTGTACGAGCCGTTCGTGCGCTCCGGGAACCCGATCCTGTTCATGGACATCCCGTCCGCCGAGGTGACGAAGTACGCCGCCAACGCGATGCTGGCGGCGCGGATCGCGCTGATGAACCAGTTCGCCGGGCTGTGCGAGCGGGTGGGGGCGAGCATCGACGACGTGCGGCGCGGCATCGGCTCCGACGCACGCATCGGCAAGGCGTTCCTGTTCCCCGGTCCGGGGTACGGCGGCTCCTGCTTCCCCAAGGACGTCAAGGCGCTCTGCGCCACGGGCCGCGAGGTGGGTGCCCGGCAGGACATCCTGGAGTGCGTCGAGTCGAGCAATCAGCGGCAGAAGCGGGTGCCCGCAGAGAAGGTGGAGCGGGCGCTGGGCGGGCTCGCCGGCCGCGCCGTCGCCGTGTGGGGCCTCGCCTTCAAGGCGCAGACCGACGACATGCGCGATGCCGCCTCGCTGGTCGTCGTGGAGACACTGCTGAAGGGCGGCGCGACGGTGAAGGCGCACGACCCGAAGGCGCTCGACGAAGCCCGGCGCCACTTCGGCGACCGCATCGGATACGTCGAGCACCGCTATGACGCGCTGCAGGGGGCCGACGCGCTGGTGGTGCTCACCGAATGGCAGGAGTACCGGGTCCTCGACTACGAGCGCGCCAAGGGCCTGATGAAGCAGCCGATCGTGATCGACGCCCGCAACCTTTACGAGCCGGCGCGCATGCGGCAGCACGGCTTCACCTACGACTCGATCGGACGGCCCTGATGCGCGTGCTCATCACCGGCGTCGCCGGGTTCCTCGGCTCCCACCTCGCCGACCGCTTCCTCGCGGACGGCCACGAGGTGGTCGGCCTCGACAACTTCGCCACGGGGAGCCCCGACAACATCGCGCACCTGACGGGGAACACCCGCTTCGTCTTCCACGAACACAACGTCACCAACTTCATCTACGTGGAGGGCCCGCTCGACGGCGTGCTGCACTTCGCCTCGCCGGCGAGCCCCCGCGACTACCTCGAGATGCCGATCCAGACCCTCAAGGTCGGCTCGCTGGGCACCCACAAGGCGCTGGGGCTCGCCAAGGCCAAGCAGGCGCGCTTCCTCCTCGCCTCCACCTCCGAGGTGTATGGCGATCCGCTGATACACCCCCAGCCCGAGAGCTACTGGGGGAACGTCAATCCCATCGGCCCGCGCGGCGTGTACGACGAGGCGAAGCGGTTCGCCGAAGCGATCACGATGGCCTACCACCGCTTCCACCAGGTGGACGCGCGCATCGTCCGCATCTTCAACACGTACGGCCCGCGGATGCGGGTCCTCGACGGACGGGTGGTGTCGAACTTCATCGTGCAGGCCCTGAGGAACGATCCGATCACCGTGTACGGCGACGGCGGCCAGACACGCTCGTTCTGCTACGTGGACGACCTGGTGGACGGTATCGTGCGGCTGTTCGAGCGCGGCGGGAGCGAACCCACCAACATCGGCAATCCGCGGGAATTCACCGTCCTGGAGCTTGCCGACGTCGTGATCCGGCTCACCGGCTCCAAGTCCAGGATCGTGCGGGAGCCGCTCCCGGAGGACGATCCCAAGGTTCGCCAGCCCGATATCTCGCGGGCCCGGTCGCTGCTCGGCTGGGAGCCCAGGGTCGAGCTCGAGGCCGGACTCGCCAGGACGATCGACTACTTCCGCCGGAAACTGGCGTGACCCGGATTCTCGTGACCGGCGCCGCCGGGTTCATCGGCTCGCACGTGGCTGAGGCCCTCGTGGCGCGCGGCGACGAGGTCGTGGGCCTGGACAACTTCGACCCCTTCTACCCGCGGGCCGTGAAGGAAGCCAACGTCGCCGCGCTGTCCCGCTCGCCCCGCTTCCGCCTCGTCGAGGGTGACATCCGCGACCGGGACCTGGTGGCCGGCCTGCTCGACGCCGGCACGGCGATCGTGCACCTGGCCGCCCGCGCGGGCGTGCGCCCGTCGCTGGAGGACCCGGCCTCGTACGCCTCGGTCAACATCGAGGGCACGGCGACCTTGCTCGAAGCCGCCCGTCGCGCCGGGGTGCGCCGGTTCGTGTTCGGCAGCTCGTCCTCGGTGTACGGGGACACGGCTCCGGTGCCCTTTGCGGAGGACTGGCCGGCCCTGCTCCCCATCTCGCCCTATGCGGCGACCAAGCGTGCCGGGGAGCTGTTGTGCACGACCTTCTCGCAGCTCTACGGCGTGCGGATCGTCGCGCTGCGCTTCTTCACCGTGTACGGCCCCCGGCAGCGGCCCGACCTGGCGATCCACAAGTTCACCCGGCTCATCAGCCAGGGGAGTCCGGTGCCGTTCTACGGCGACGGGTCGAGCGAGCGCGACTACACCTATATCGATGATATTGTAGGGGGGGTGGCGGCGGCGCTGGAGTGGACCGACGCGCCCGGCCCGGCGATGGAGACCGTCAATCTAGGGGAGTCGCGCACCACTTCCCTCACGGCGCTGGTGGAGTTGATTGCCCGAGCCGTGGGCCGAGAGGCCAGGCTGGAGCGCCTGCCGGCGCAGCCGGGCGACGTGCGGCGCACCTGCGCCGACGTGCGCAAGGCCTTCCGGCTGCTCGGCTACCGTCCCACCACGGCGGTCGAGGAAGGCATCCCACGCTTCGTGCGTTGGTTCGAGGAGGCCCATGGACGCGACCATTAGTCATCTCGTTGCCCGGGCGAAGGAGCGGTTCGACGCCGGTGACCCGTACGGCGCGATCCATCTGCTGCTCGAGGCGATGCAGTCGGGGCGCGCGTTCGCCGACGCGCACAACCTGCTCGGCCTCGCGTACTCGTCGGTGGGACGGCGGGAGGACGCGGTCGGCGAATTCGACCACGCGCTCCGGCTGAACCCGCGCTACGTCGACGCGCACCTCAACCGGGCCGTGATGCTGAACGAGCTGGGGCGCTATGACGAGGCGGTGGTGGCCTTCGCCGCAGCCCAGGGCCTTGGTGCGGTGGACCACACCGGCTTCGCCGCGCCGGTCGCGTCGCAGCTGGCGAACCTCCACGCGGAGCTGGGGGAGGCGTACGTGGAGGCGGGCGGCCTCACCGAGGCGATTGAGCAGTACGGGCGTGCGTCGCAGTTGCGGCCGGAGTACGTGGACCTCCGTTACCGGCTCGCGCGGTTGCGGCTCGATGCGGGAGACGCGGCCCAGGCGCGCGGGGAGCTGGAGGCCATCCTGGAGCTGCGCCCGACGTTCTTCGATGCCCGCGCCTCCCTGGGGATGGCCTGCCACTTGCTGGGCGACAGCGCTGGGGCGCGCCAGGCGTGGGAGCGCTGCCGGGTCGAGCGGCCCGACGAGCCGCGGATCGGGGCGTACCTGGCGCTGCTCGGCCGGGTGTCGGGCCAGACGTCGCGAGCCGGCGGCTGATGCGCACCTGCGGCCCGCTCCCCTTCGGAGCGTGGGCGCTCGTGGCGCTGGCGGCCGGCTGCACGGCCGGCCCCGACCACGAGCGCCTGGGCGACCGCCGCTATGCGGAGCACGCGTACGTCGACGCGCTGGCCGAGTATCGGCTGGCGCTGCGGCAGCACCGGCCGAGCGGCGAGCTGCGGGCCAAGTTCGCGCAGGCGGCACTGCGCTCCGGCGCGCTGAGCGACGCGGTCATCGCCTATCGCGACCTCGCGCGTGCCGAGCCGGCGGCGCTGGACGAGGCGGCGGACGGGCTCACCCGGGCGGCGCGCCTGGCCGTGGGGGCACGGGACATGGGCGCCCTGACCGATGCGATGGTGGCGCTGCACGACCTGGCGCCGCAGCGGCCCGTCGGCGCGCTCGTGGTCGCGCTGGGTGCGAGCTCGACGGCGCTCGCCAAGCGGCCGGAGGCGATGGACGTGCTGCTCGAAGCGGCGGGGGCGGCGACCAGCGCGGCGACGGCGGACTCGTTCCTCGCCGCCTACGCCGACGTCAACGCGCGGCTGGGGCGGTGCGACGTCGCCTCGCGCACCTACGACGGGCTGCTGCGCCGCACTCCGCCGCCGGACCTGGCGCGCGCGGCGCAGGGCGGGCTGGCGGGATGCGCCGTGGCTGACGGGCGGCTGTCGCTGAGCGCCGGCGCGCTGCAGGATGCGGAGGCGCAGTTCCAGCGCGCCATCGCCATCGGCCAGCCCGACAGCATCGTGCGCCTGGCCTGGCTCCTGATGGGTGACGCGCGCTGGTCGGACGCCGACACGGCGCAGGCGCTGGATGCCTACCGGCATGCGGTCGCGGGTGGCGGGGAGCAGGACCCGGTCGTGCTTCGCGCCGAGGCGCAGATGGAACGGTTGCTCAAGGGGACCCCGACGCCATGACCAGGCGACTGACGGCTGCGAGGCGCGGGATCACGGGGGCGCTGCTGGTGTGCGCCGCCGGCGGGTGCCACCATTTCAATGCCCGGGACTACCCCGCTCCGGAAGATCTTGTGAGGGCCTCGCTACGTGAGTTCCGGGCGGGGCGGTTCGACAAGGCGCAGACCGGGTTCCAGACGCTGACCTTCAACCTCAGCGCGCGCGACACGCTCTACCCCTTGGCTCGTTTCTACCTCGCGGAGACGTACTTCGGGCAGGAGGACTACCCGACGGCGGTACGGGAATTCCGCCGCGTCGCGGACGAGAGCCCGACCTTCCGCCTCGCGCCCGACGCGCTACTCCGGGCCGGCGATGCGTCTGCGGCTCAGTGGACCAAGCCGCCGCTCGACCCGACCAACGGGCAGACGGCGCTCGCCACCTACACCGAGCTGCAGGGACGATTCCCGGATTCGCCGGCGGCGCACATCGCGACGGCGCGGATCCGCGCGCTGAACGAGCGGTTCGCCGCCAAGGAGATGGAGACGGCCCTCTTCTACTTCCAGCGGAACGCGTTTGACTCCGCGATCCTGTACTTCAAGGACCTGATCGCGACGTACTCGGCGTCGCGGCTGGTGCCCGAGGCCTACCTGTACCTGGTACGGTCGTACCAGACCATCGGGTGGAAGGACGAGCAGGCCACGTTCTGCGAGCAGCTGCGGCTGTACTACGCGTCGTTCTACCGGCAGCGCGCCGACGTGAAGGGTTTCTGTGGCGACCGGTCTGCTGGGCGGTAGCTTCGACCCGGTCCACCTCGGCCACCTCATCGCGGCGGACCGCGCGGCGGAGGCGCTGGGGCTTCAGCGCGTGCTGTTCGTGCCGTGCGCTCGGCAGCCGCTCAAGGCCGTCGGCCCGGTGGCCGCGCCGGTGCACCGCCAGGCGATGCTGGAACTCGCCATCGCCGGTCACGCCGGCTTCGCGGTCGAAGCGCTCGAACTGGCGCGCCCCGGGCCGGAGCCGTCGTACACGGTGGACACCCTGCGGGCGCTGCGGGCCCGCTGCCCGGGAGAGCGGCTGGTGCTGCTGCTGGGCGCCGACGCGGCGGCGGACCTGCCGCGGTGGCGAGCCGTCGACGAGGTGGTGCGGCTCGCGGAAGTGGCCGCGCTGACGCGCCCCGGCGCGCCCGAGGTGACCTCCGGCCTGGTGCGCCACGTCGTCGCGACGCCCGCCATCGAGATATCGGCGCGCGAGATCCGCGCGCGCTGCCTCACCGGAAAGAGCATCCGCTACCTCGTCCCGGACGCGGTGGCGGACTACATCGAACGGAACGGGCTGTACCGATGAAGCACGCACAGGGGCACTGGGGCGCAGGGGCACGGGAGTGCCGGAGGCGACGCGCGGCTTCCTGGAGCCGCCGCGGCGGTCGGGCATACCCGTGCCCCCGTGCGCCCGTGCCGCCGTGCCCGCTGGGAGCATAGATGCCACTCCCGCCGCTGCTCACCAAGATCCTCGGCACGCGCTTCACGCGCGAGCTGAAGCACATCCGACCGCTGGTCGACGCGATCCACCGGCACGAAGTCACGCTCCGCGACATGCCCGAGGCGCAGCTCCGCGGCCAGACGGCCCGCTTCCGGGAACGCATCGCGGCGCAGACCGGGGAGCTGCGCGCCGAAGTCGAACGGCTCAAGCAGGCCAAGCACGACTGCGCGGACCCGGACGAGCGTGACAGTATCGACCGCCGGCTGATGGAGCGCGAGCACGCCCTGGCGGAGGCGACCGCCGACATTCTGGACGAGCTGCTGCCGGAGGTCTTCGCCACGGTGCGCGAGGCCTGCCGGCGTCTCGTGGGCAGCACGGTGCTGGTCACCGGCCGCGAGCTGACGTGGGACATGGTGCCGTACGACGTGCAGCTCATCGGCGGCATCGTGCTGCACCGGGGCAAGATCGCTGAGATGGCCACCGGCGAAGGCAAGACGCTGGTGGCGGTGCTGGCCCTCTACCTCAACGCGCTGCCGGGCAACGGCGCCCACCTGGTCACGGTCAACAACTATCTGGCCCGGCGCGACTCGCAGTGGATGGGGCACGTCTACACTTGGCTCGGTCTCACCGTCGGGTGCATCGACGACACCGAGCCCGGCACGCCGGAGCGGCGCGCGGCCTACCAGTGTGACATCACCTACGGCACCAACAACGAGTTCGGCTTCGACTACCTGCGCGACAACATGGTCTTCTCGCTGGAACAGCGCGTCCAGCGGGTCCACAGCTACGCCATCATCGACGAGGTCGACTCGATCCTCATCGACGAGGCGCGCACGCCGCTCATCATCTCCGGCCCGGTCGGCAACGAGGCGGACACCAAGTACGCGGAGCACAACCAGGCGGTGGTGACGCTGGTGCGCCGCCAGTCCGAAGTGGCCAACAACCTGATCGCGGAGGCGGAGAAACTCTGGCCGACCGACCAGTACGCCAGCGCCGTCAAGGGCTTCCAGGTCCAGCTCGGCATGCCGAAGCACAAGCGACTCCTCAAGTACCTGCAGGAGCAGGGCGCGAAGAAGCTGGTGCAGCGGGTGGAGCTGGACTACATCGCCGACCGCAAGCTGCCGGCCAAGCAGCAGAAGCTCAGCGACCTCGAGGAGGAGTTGTACTTCGTCCTGGACGAGAAGGGGCACTCGGTCCACCTCACCGACAAGGGTGTCGAGCTGCTCTCGCCCAAGGACCCGGCGCTGTTCATCGTGCCCGATCTGTCGGAGGAAGTGCTCAAGATCGACCGCGACGAGGCGCTGAGCGCGCACGCCAAGCTGGAGCGCCGCCAGCAGCTCGAGGCGGATTACGCCGCGAAGAGCGAGAAGCTGAACATCATCCACCAGCTGCTCCGGGCCCACGCCCTGTACGAGAAGGACGTGGAGTACGTGGTGCAGGACGGGCAGATCTTCATCGTGGACGAGTTCACCGGCCGCATCCTGCCCGGCCGCCGCTGGTCGGACGGGCTGCATCAGGCGGTCGAGGCCAAGGAGGCCGTGCAGGTGAAGGGCGAGACCCAGACCCTCGCCACGATCACGATCCAGAACTACTTCCGGATGTACGCCAAGCTGGCGGGCATGACGGGCACCGCGGAGACCGAGGAGGAAGAGTTCTTCAAGATCTACGGCCTGGAGGTGATGGTCATCCCCACCAACCGGCCGGTGCGCCGCATCGACGATCACGACCGCATCTACCGCACCCGCCGCGAGAAGTACAACGCGATCACCGACGAGGTCGAGCGCCAGCACGGACGCGGCCTGCCGGTGCTGGTGGGGACGGTCAGCGTGGAGGTGTCGGAGACGTTGTCGCGGATGCTGAAGCGCCGCGGCCTCAAGCACGAGGTGCTGAACGCCAAGTACCACCAGCGTGAGGCGGAGATCGTCGCCCAGGCGGGGCAGCCGGACGCGATCACCATCGCGACCAACATGGCCGGCCGCGGCACCGACATCAAGCTCGGCCCGGGTGTCACCAAGTGCAAAGTGTGCGGCATCAAAGCGCGCCAGGCGCCGTTCGGCCAGACCATCGACCGGCCCGACCTGGCGTGGGAGGAGATCCAGCGCCTCGGATGCATGACCGATCCGCCGTGCGGGCTCCAGATCCTCGGCACGGAACGCCACGAGTCGCGGCGCATCGACCGGCAGCTGCGCGGCCGCTCCGGCCGCCAGGGCGATCCCGGCGGCTCGAGCTTCTTCCTCTCGCTCGAGGACGACCTGATGCGGCTCTTCGGGTCGGACCGGATCGCCTCTCTGATGGACCGGATGGGGGCCGAGGAGGGCGAAGTGATCACCCATCCTCTGGTGACCCGCTCCATCGAAGGCGCCCAGAAGCGGATCGAGCTGCAGAATTTCCAGGCCCGCAAGCGGCTGCTCGAGTACGATGACGTGATGAACCAGCAGCGCGAGGTGATCTACTCGCTGCGGCTGTTCGCGCTCGAGGGCGGCGAGGAGTCCAAGGCCGAGGCGATCCGGATGGTCGAAGGGGCGCTGGAGCGGCCCGTCAACGAAGCGGTCGGGGGGAGCAAGCATCCGGAGCTGTGGGACCTGGGCACGCTGCACGAGGCGCTGCAGATGAAGTACCTGCTCACGGTGCCCGAGCTCACCCAGCGGGGCGTGGCCAGCCGCGACGAGCTGTTCGAGCTGGTCAAGCGGCACGCCCGCGAGGCCTTGAGCCGGAAGGTGCAGGCGCTGGACGAGTACGGCCGCCAATACCAGATCCCGAAGCTGGCCGAGCAGGTGCTGAGCCAGGTGATGCTGCGCTCGCTGGACGACAAGTGGAAGGACCACCTGTACGATCTCGACCAGCTCCGCAACGCGATCAACTTTCGCGCCTGGGGTCAGAAGGACCCGCTGGTCGAGTACAAGCAGGAGGCCTTCGGCATGTTCGTGGACCTGATGGCGGATCTCAGGGCCACGTTCAGCGAGCAATTCTTCAAGGTGCAGGTCACCGCTGGGCCGCCGGCGCCGCCGCCGCCCCCGCCGCCGCGCACCTTCACGGGGCCGGCGCTGCGCGGTCCCGGCGAGCCGGCGGGCCGTCCGGGCGGCGGGGCGTCGGACCTGGTGGAAGAGGGTGCGCTCCTCGCACCGGCGGCGCCGGCCGCGGCCACGGCCCGCAACGTGGTGGTGGGGGGCAGCAAGTTCGGTGGGCCGTCACCGCTGGGTTTGCCGGCGGGCTGGGAGAAGACGGGACGCAACGACCCGTGCCCCTGCGGGTCCGGCAAGAAATTCAAGAAATGCCATGGGGCCGCGCTGTAGTAGCGAGTTGAGAGGTCACGAGAATTCGGAACAGTTGCGAGACGCCGAGTTGCGAGTGGTTTCGAGCCATGAGTGTTCGGAGGGCAGACCAGTTGCCAGTCCTGATCACTGGTCTGTAGTCTCGTCGCTGGCATCTGGTAACCACCGGCAACTGGCAACTTGGCGTCTGGCAACCAGTCTTCAGGGCGTCTGTCAACTTCCCTGGCCCCTAGTCTCTAGCCCCTAGCCCCTGCCTTCGTCGCGCGCTCCATCGCTCCGAGGCGACGCGATTTCGACCCGCGCCTCGGACCCGGCGGGCCTAGTTTCACCCCGTGACTTCCCGCATCGCCGAGATGCCCATCGCCGACCGGCCGCGCGAGCGGCTGCTGCAGCTCGGCGCGTCCGCGTTGACGACGACGGAACTCCTGGCGATTCTCATCGGTACCGGCACCAGCGGCGCGTCCGCGCCGGAGGTGGCCGCCGCGCTGCTCGCGCAGGGCGGGCCGGACCTGGCCTGCCTGGCACGGCGCACGGCGGCTGAGCTCGCGACGGCGCAGGGGGTGGGGCGCGCCAAGGCCACCAGGATTGTCGCGGCGCTGGAGCTGGGCCGGCGGCTGCTGGAGGAGGGCCGTCCTGACCGGACGCGGATCCGGTCGCCGGCCGACGTGTACCGCTGGTTCGCACCGCGGCTGGCGGACCTCGCGGCCGAGGAATTTCACGTGCTCGCGCTGGACAGCCAGAGCGGTGTGCTGCGCGACCTGCTCGTCACCAGGGGGATCTTGAACTCGTCGCTGGTGCACCCGCGCGAAGTGTTCCGCGGCGCCATAGCGGAGGCGGCGGCGGGGATCATCGTGGTCCACAACCACCCGTCCGGCGACCCGACGCCGTCGGCCGAGGACCGGGCCGTGACCCGGCAGCTGGTCGAGGCCGGCCGCGTCCTCGACCTGCCGGTGTACGACCACGTCGTGGTGGGCGCCAGCCGCTACCTGAGCTTCGCCGAGGCGGGGCTGCTGTGACCGTCGTCCCCATCCCTGCCATCCCGGGCCTCGAGGACGTGCTGGCGACCTACGCCGACCGGCTCGACCTGGAGCTGCTGGACCGGGCCCACCGGTTCAGCGCGGCGGCGCACCGCGGCCAGAAACGCTGGTCGGGCGAAGACGCGGTCACGCACGGCATCGCCGTCGCCCGCATCCTCATCGAGGCGCATCTCGATTCCACGTCAGCGGCGTGCGGCCTGCTGCACGACGTGATCGAGGACACCGACGTCACCGCGGCCGACCTGGAGCGCGAGTTCGGTCCCGAGGTCGCCGTCATCGTGGACGGCCTCACCAAGATCTCCAGTCTCACCTTCCGCTCCACCGCCGAGGAGCAGGCCGAGAACTACCGGAAACTGCTGCTCTCGGTCGCCAAGGACGCGCGGGTCGTGATCATCAAGCTGGCCGACCGCCTGCACAACATGCGCACCCTGGAACACCTGCCGGAGGAGAAGCAGCGGCGGATCGCGCTGGAGACGCGCGAGATCTACGCGCCGCTGGCCCACCGCTTCGGGATGGCCGGGATCAAGGCGGAGCTGGAGGACCTCGCCTTCATGTTCCTCGAGCCGCAGGAGTACGGCGCGCTCGCCAAGAAGACCGCGTCGCAGCAGGCCGAGCGTGAGGAGATGATCGAGCGGATGCGGGAACCGCTCAGGCGGGAGCTGGAGCACGCGGGTGTGGCGGACGTGGAGGTGACGGGCCGGCCCAAGAACCTGTGGTCCATCCATCGCAAGATCCTGCGCCGCGACCTGCCGTACGAGGAGATCTACGACCTCATGGCGATCCGGGTGCTGGTCAACAGCGTGCCCGATTGCTACCACGCGCTGGGGGTGATCCACTCGCGCTGGACGCCGCTGCAGGAGCGGATCAAGGACCACATCGCCCAGCCGAAATCGAACGGCTACCAGTCGCTCCACACCACGGTCTTCGGCCCGAGCGGCCAGCTGTACGAGATCCAGATCCGCACCCGCGAGATGCACCACACCGCCGAGTACGGCATCGCGGCGCACTGGCTCTACAAGGAGGGGCGCTCCCGCGACGATCTCGACCGTCACCTGACCTGGTTCCGCCAGCTGCTGGACCACCAGCAGGAGGCGGTGACGCCGGACGAGTTCATCGAGTTCCTGCGCATCGACCTGTACGCGGACGAGATCTTCGTCTTCACCCCGCAGGGCGACGTCAAGCAGCTGCCGAAGGGCGCTACCCCGATCGACTTCGCGTTCGCGGTGCACACCGAGGTCGGCCTCCGCTGCCAGGGCGCCAAGATCAACGGCCGGATCGCGCCGCTGCACCGTGCCCTCAAGAACGGCGACGCGGTCGAGATCCTGACCTCGCCGAACGCGCGGCCGTCGCGCGACTGGCTGGCCCACGTGCGCACCGGGCGCGCCCGACAGAAGCTGCGCCAGTGGGTCAAGCAGGAGGAGCACGACAGCTCGCTCGCGCTGGGCGAGGAGATCCTCGACCGCGAGCTGCGGCGCCGCCACCTCGCCAAGCCCGACGCCGCCGCCCTGCAGCGCGCGGCCGAGGCGCTCGCGCTCCCCGACGAGGCGCATCTCAAGGCGGCGCTGGGCCGGGGCGACCGCTCCGCGATCCAGATCCTCAAGGCGCTGCATCCGGAGCTGACGGAGGAGGAGCCCCCGCCGCCCAAGCCGGGCGCCCTGGGCCGCCTGGTGCAGCGCATCCGGGTGGGCAAGGGGATCCGCATCCAGGGCGTTGACGGCCTGATGGTGCGGTACTCGCAGTGCTGCCAGCCCGTGCCGGGCGACCCGGTCACCGGCTACGTCACCCGCGGCCGCGGCATCAGCATCCATCGGGTGGACTGTCCCAACCTGCTGGCGCTCGACAACGAGCCCGAGCGCCGGATGGACCTCGACTGGCGGGAGATCGAGGGGGAGGTCTTCGCGGTCCGCCTCGACCTGCAGGGTGACGACCGGCGCGGCCTGTACGGCGACATCTGCACCGCCATCTCCCAGGTGGGGACTAACATCAAGAGCTGCGAGCTCACCAGCGGCGAGCTGGGGATGACGGGCCAGGTGATCGTGGAGGTCGAGAACCTCTCCCACCTCAACAAGGTCATCAAGTCCATCCGAAAGGTGAAAGGCGTGAGCGACGTGCGGCGGCGCGAGCGCCTGATCGCGTGACGGCGTTCCGGCTCGAGGCGCCGTTCGAGCCGGCGGGCGACCAGCCGCAGGCCATCGAGGCGCTGGTGCGCGCGTTCACGGCCGGCGAGCGCTACCAGGTGCTGCTCGGCGTCACCGGCTCCGGCAAGACGATGACCATGGCCCATACCGTCCAGCGGCTGGGCGTGCCGGCGCTGGTGCTGTCCCACAACAAGACGCTGGCGGCGCAGCTCTACGGGGAGCTGAAGTCCTTCTTCCCCTCCGACGCGGTCGAGTTCTTCATCTCGTACTACGACTACTACCAGCCCGAGGCGTACGTCCCGCAGACCGACACCTACATCGAGAAGGACGCGTCGATCAACCAGGAGATCGAGCGGCTCCGCCTGAGGGCGACCTCAAGCCTGGTGGAGCGCGACGACGTGGTCGCGGTGGCCACGGTGTCGGCCATCTACGGCCTCGGTGACCCGGTCGAGTACAAGCAGCAGATGCTCCGCCTGGCCCGGGGCGACGTCGTCGGCCGGCGCCCGATCCTGGAGCGGCTGGTCGCGATCCAGTACCAGCGCAACGACGTCGCCTTCGAGCCGGGCAACTTCCGGGTGCGCGGCGACGTGGTCGAGATCTTCCCCGCCTACGAGGAGCAGGCGGTGCGCCTGGAGCTCCTGGGCGACGCGATCGAGCGCATCGTCAAAATCGATCCCCTCACCGGCCGGACGGTGGCGGAGTTGGCGCGCTGCGCCATCTACCCGGCCACCCACTTCGTGACCGACCGCGCGAACCTCGAGCGCGCGGTGGCCCTGATTCGCGAGGAGCTGGCGGAGCGGCTGGCCGTGCTCCGGTCAGCCGGCAAGCTGCTGGAGGCGCAGCGGCTCGAGTCCCGGACGCGGTTCGACATCGAGATGATGCTGGAGGTCGGCACCTGCCACGGCATCGAGAACTACAGCCGCCACATCTCGGGCCGCGCGGCGGGCGAACGCCCCGCGGTGCTGCTGGACTTCTTCCCCGACGACTTCCTCGTAATCGTGGACGAGTCGCACGTGACCGTGCCGCAGCTCGGCGCCATGTACGCGGGGGACCGCTCGCGCAAGGAGACGCTGGTCGAGTACGGCTTCCGTCTCCCCAGCGCGCTCGACAACCGCCCGCTGCGCTACGACGAGTTTCTCGCCCTGGCGCCGCGCGTGCTCTTCCTCTCGGCCACGCCGGGGCCCGAGGAGCTGCGGCTGTCGGGTGGCGCCGTGGTCGAGCAGCTGGTGCGGCCGACCGGCCTGGTGGACCCCGAGGTCGAGGTCCGCAAGGTGGCGGGGCAGGTGGACGACCTCCTGAAGGAGATCCGGGTGCGGGAGCGGCGCGGCGAGCGGGTGCTGGTCACGACGCTCACCAAGCGGATGGCCGAGGATCTCACCGACTACCTTGCCCAGGTGGGTGTCCGCGTCCGCTACCTGCACTCCGACATCGACGCAATCGAGCGGATGGACATCATCCGCGGCCTGCGGCTCGGCGATTTCGACGTGCTGGTCGGCATCAACCTGCTGCGCGAGGGCCTGGATCTGCCGGAAGTGTCCCTGGTCGCGATCCTCGACGCGGACCAGGAGGGATTCCTCCGCTCGCGCACCTCCCTGATCCAGACGGTGGGGCGCGCCGCGCGCCACGTGGCGGGGCGCGCGATCATGTACGCCGACCGGGTGACCGACTCGATGAAGGCCGCGCTGGAGGAGATGAGCCGCCGGCGGGCGACGCAGCAGCGCTACAACCGGGAGCACGGCATCACCCCGCGCTCCATCGTCAAGTCGGTGGACGAAATCCGCTTCACCACGCGCTTCGCCGACGCGCGGGAGGACCCGGTGCCGCGGGCGGAGGCGCTGTCGCTGGCGGGCAAGGCCGCCGCCGACTGGACGTCGCTCGACGAGGCCCAGCGCCAGGCGCTGCTCACCGAGCTCGAGGACCAGATGCGGCGCGCCGCCGACGACCTGGACTTCGAGCTCGCGGCCCAGATCCGCGACCAGATCATGGACCTCAGGGCGGCGGGCACAGGGGCACGGACGCACGGAGGCACGGACGCGAGCGGGCACGGGGCCACGGGCGCACAGGGGCACGGGGGCACGGACGCACAGGGGCACGGGAAGCGACGTGGGCGGCCAGCGCGTCGATGAGGCGGCGCTGGGCCGGCTCGGCGGGGAGTTCGCGCGCTCCCTCCGTCCGCCGCCGCCGGTCGTGGTCGCCATCGCGGGCGATCTCGGGACGGGGAAGACCACGCTGGTGCGCGCCATCGCGCGCGCCCTGGGCGTCACGGAGCCGGTCACCAGTCCGACCTTCGCCCTGGTGCATCGCTATGCGGGCCGTGCGGTGAGTGTCTACCACGTCGATGCCTACCGCCTGCGCCGCGCCGCGGACGCGGCCGATCTCGGGCTCGACGACATGCTGGGCGAGCCGGACAGCGTGGTGCTGATTGAGTGGCCGGAGCGGCTCGGCGAGGCGCTGCCGCCCCCCACGCACCGGATCAAACTCGCGTACACCGACGACCCGCTCATTCGCCAGTTGGAAGTGTCGCACTCCACACTGCACTCCTGAGCACGGATGAGCATCTACCTCGCTCTCGACACCGCGACCGACTCTCCTTCGCTCGCGCTGGGCTCGCCGCACGATCCCGGGGCCGACGCCCGGGTCGCGGGCAGGCGCGAGCTTTCGCGGGACATCGACCGCGTGGCGGCGGAGCTGCTCTCCCGGCGCAGGATCGGCATCGGTGACCTCACCGGCGTCATCGTCGCCGACGGACCGGGCTCCTTCACCGGTCTCAGGATCGGCATCGCCTTCGCCAAGGGGCTGTGCCGCGCGCGCGGGCTGCCGCTTCTGGCGGGGCCATCGCTGCTGGGAGCCGCGCTCACCGCGTGCGGCGGGGAAGGCACCGTCCTGGCGGAGTACGATGCGCTGCGCGGCGACGTCTACCGTGCGTCGTATCGCTTCACCGGCCTTGCAGGCGCGGCTGCGCCGCTGGCCTCCGGGGAGCCCACCGCCGGGGGCGTGGAGGTACTCGCCGCGCCGGCGCTCGTCGCTCGCGACGCGCCGTTGCCTGCGTATCCGACGCTGCTGCGCGCCGACGGCGCTCACGCCTCCGCCGCGTCGCTCATCCGGCTCCGCGGTTTCGCCGGCGGGCTCGAGCCCATCGACGCGCCCGACCGCTGGGAGCCGGCGTACGGCCGGCTGGCCGAAGCGGAGGTGCGCCGTCGTGCCCGCGAGCGCTAGGCCGCTCGCACCCGCGGACCTCGATCGCGTCGTGGTGATCGAGCGCGCCGCCTTCTCCGACCCGTGGTCGAGGAAGGCGTTCCTCGAATTGCTCGCGCAGCCCCACGTCCGCGCGTTCGCCGTGGACGGGCCGGACGGCCGGATCGCCGGCTATGCGCTTGGCTCCGTGGTCACCGATGAGGGCGAGATCTTGAACCTCGCGGTGGAGCCCGGCGCCCGCCGGAGTGGCCTGGGTCACATACTGCTCGACGCCATGCTCGCCATGTTTCGCCGCGAAGGTGTGGTCGCCGTCTACCTCGAAGTGCGGCCGTCGAACGCGGCCGCGCTCCGACTCTATCAGGCCGCCGGCTTCCGCTCCGTGTCCACGCGGCGAGCGTACTACCGCAACCCGACCGAAAACGCCCTCACAATGGCCCTTCAGTTGACCAGCGAAGGTGCGGAGAAAGGATGACGTATCACGTGCTTTCGGTTGACAAAAACCGTTGTGGCGCCTATACTTCCGCCCTGTCCGTGATACCCGATCCTGCCGCGAGGAGGGTCGTCAGGTGAGTCGCAGTCTCAACAAGGTGATGCTGATCGGGAACCTCGGGGCCGACCCGGAGGTTCGGAGCACCAGCAACGGTGCGCGTGTCGCGACGCTGTCGCTCGCCACGAGCCGCCAGTGGACCACGCAGACCGGAGAGAAGCAGGAGAAGACGGAGTGGCACCGGTGCGTAGTGTGGAACGCGCGCGGGAGCGGCTTGGTGGACGTGGTCGAGAAGTACCTCAAGAAGGGTGACCGGGTCTACGTCGAGGGCCGGATCGAGTACCGCACGTGGCAGGACAAAGAGGGCCAGAAGCGCTACACGACAGAGGTCAACGTTCGGGATCTCGTGATGCTGTCGGGGCGGGGTGACGCTGGGGCCGGTGGCGGAGCGGAGCAGGGCAAGCGAGCTTCTGCTCCGACTGGGAAAGGAACCCCGGCGACGGCCGAGGCGGACAAGGCGGCGGGCGGGGCGCAGGGCAAGGAAGAATCGTTCGAGGACTTCCCGGAGGCGCTCGATGAAGAGGACGATGATCTTCCCTTCTAAGCTCGGACAGTTCCCCTTCGTGGCCGGCCTGGTCCTCGGGGGCCTGGCGGTTCTGCCGCTCGGCCTCACAAGTATGGTGGCCCAGCAGCCTCCGGCCGAGCAATCCGCGCCTTCCCAGGCGCAGCCGCAGCAGGCGTCGGCGCCGCTGCCCGCCACGCACGTGGTGCAGCAGGGCGAGACGCTGTGGGGACTGGCGCAGCAGCTTCTGGGTGATCCGCTGCTCTGGCCGGAGATCTATCGTCTCAACACCACGGTGATCGAGGATCCTCACTGGATCTTCCCGGGTGAGGAGTTGCGCCTGGGGCCCGGCGCCGAGCCGGCGAGCGCCGCAGCATCTGCCGCGGCGCCCGCCGCGACTTCGGCGGCCACCGCCGAAGCGGTAGCGGAGGCGCCGAGCGCGCCAGCGGCGCCCGCCGGCCAGGGCGGCATCACGGTCGCGCCGACGGCCGCCGATACCGAAGCGACGCCGGCGCAGCAGGGGCCGGTAGTGAACCCGGCCACGGGCACGACGATCTTCGCGCCGCAGGCGCCGGCGAGCGCCTCCACGAAGACGCAGCAGGTCCGCGAGCAGAAGGCCTACCGGGCGGTGCGGGATGGGGAGTACTACTCCGCCGGGTTCGTGCTCGAGGCGGGTGAGCAGCTGAACGCGGGCCGCCTGCTCGGGAACGCGGCGACCTCGACCATCAGCCGGCTCGCGTCCACCAGGAGCACGATGCTGTACGGCACGGTCGCGGTCGTGCCGCCAGCGGGTGACACCCTGAAGCCGGGAGACATCCTGCTCAGCTACGACATGCCGCGGACCATCCCCAACTACGGCTCCGTAGTCCGTCCCACGGGCCTGCTGAAGGTGACGAGGGTCGGCGCGCCGGGCGACAACGTGATGGCGCAGGTCGTGGCGGTCTACCAGACCGTTGACGGCGGGCAGGGCGTGATCAAGGCGGAGCCGTATCGTTCCCCCCGGGGTGTCCGGCCCGTGGCGGTCCCCGCCGACAGCGGCGTGCAGGGCGAGGTGATCGACTTGCGCGCGCCGCGTGAGGTGGTCAACGCCCAGGACGTGCTCTTCATCGACAAGGGCTCGGCGGACAGCGTGCATCTCGGGGATGTCTTCCAGGTGAGCAGGACGAGCACGGCGCGGGCGGCGATCGGGGTCGTCGTCCAGAAGCAGGCCCAAGTGCTGATCGTGTACGTGCGGCCGCACACCGCCACCGGCGTCATCATTCAGCTGGACCGGTCGGACATCCGTCCCGGCTCCACTGCGCGCCAGACCCGCCGGATGCCTTCGTGATGCCCGAACCCGCCGCACAGGCGGGTTCGTCCTCTCGCCGGCCGTCGCCGGCCTAGCCCTTCCACGAGGTTTCGCAGGGCATGAGACGCCGTGTTCTCGTCACCGGGGGAGCGGGTTTCATCGGCTCCCACGTCGCCGACGCGTTCCTCGCCGCCGGCAACGACGTCACCGTCATCGACAACCTGTCGCACGGGCGGCCGCAGAACGTGCCGAAGGCTGCGGAGTTCCGGCAGCTGGACGTCGGTTCCGAGGAGGGGCGCGCGCTGGTTGCGGGCGGCGGCTTCGAGGTGATCGCGCATCTCGCCGCCCAGGTGGATGTGCGCGTCTCGGTATCCGATCCGATCTTCGACGCCGAAGAGAACCTGCTCGCCCTGCTCAACCTGCTCGAGGGCGCCCGGGCCGGGGGGACGCGCCGCCTCGTGTTCTCCTCGTCGGGCGGCGTGGTCTACGGCGAGCGGCAGCCTCCACATGTGGAGACGACCCCCAAGCTCCCCGTCTCGCCGTACGGGGTAAGCAAGCTCGCCGCCGAGTACTATCTCGTCTGCTACGGCCAGCTGTACGGCCTCGAGGCGGTTGCGCTGCGTTACAGCAACGTGTACGGCCCGCGCCAGGACCCGCACGGCGAAGCAGGGGTCGTGGCCATTTTCGGCAACCGCGTCCGCACGGCAAAGCCGCTCACGATCTACGGCGACGGGAGCCAGACCCGCGACTACGTGTACGTGGCCGACGTCGCGCGGGCCAACGTGCTGGCCGCCGACGCCACGCTTCCCCCGCCCGACGGCACGGTGGACGCGCGCGCCTTCAACATCGGCACCGGCGTGGAGACGTCGGTCACGGCGCTGGCCAAGGCGATGATCGCCGCCGCGGGCGCGGACGTGCGCGTGGATCATGCCGCAGCGCGCACCGGGGAGCTGGTGGCCAATGCGCTGACGGCCGCCAAGGCCGAGCGGATCCTGGGCTGGAATCCGCAGGTGTCTGTCGCCGAGGGACTGCGGCGCACCTACGACTGGATTCGCGGAGAGGCCACGTGATGGCCATGCAGGTGGGTGGGGCGGTCCCGACCACCGAGCTGGAGCTGATCGCCGTCTCGAGCTTCGCGACCAAGATCGTGCTCGGCGTCCTGGTGCTGTTCTCCGCCGTGTCGTGGTTCCTCATCTTCGCTAAGCTGTGGCAGTTCCGGCACATCCGGCGCGCCTCCGACGCGTTCTTCGACGCCACCGAGCACGTCACCAGGCTCGAGGACGCGCGGGCGTCTGTGGACCACCTAGCCCCCTCGCCGTTCACCCGGCTATTCGCCGAGGGCATCAACTTCTTCGGGGAGATCCGGCCCGGGGGTCTGGCCAAGGCCCCCGCGCAGGGCGGCACGTTGACGCCGACCCAGCTCGAGGCGCTGCGCATGGTGCTCGAGACGCAGGTGGACGCGGAGCACGACCAGCTCGGGCGCTACATTCCCTGGCTGGCGACCTTCGGGTCGGTGAGTCCGCTGATCGGCCTGCTGGGCACGGTGCTCGGCGTGATGGACGCCTTCATCGGCATCTCGGTGGGCGGCTCGGGGAACATCTCCGCGGTCGCGCCGGGGGTCGCGGAGGCGCTGGTCACCACGGTGGCGGGATTGGCCGTGGCGATCCCGTCGGTCATCGCCTACAACATCTTCACCGCCCGGCAGAACTTCGTCGCCGCGGAGCTCGAGGGGTTCGGGCGCGAGCTGATCGTGACGCTCGCCCGGGAGGGCCGGTTGTAGGTGGCCGGCCGGCGCCGTCCCCGGGCCCCGTTCAACGCGGACATCAACGTCACGTCGCTGGTGGACGTCGCCTTCGTCCTGCTGATCATCTTCATGATCACGGCGCCGATGATGCAGGGCGGGGTGCAGGTGCAGCTCCCGCGGGTGGAGGCCCGTCCCCTCCAGCCGGAGCGGGGCGTCGTCGTGTCGGTGGACCAGCGGGGGCGCATCTACGTGGACCAGTCCGCGTTTTCGTACGAGGATTTCCGCGCGACGTTCCGTGCGCTGGTTGCGCGCCGCAAGCCCGCCGCGATCTACCTGCGGGCCGATAAGGGTGTGCCATATGGTGACGTCGTGCGCGTGCTCGCGGTGATTCGCGCCTCGGGCGTGCGCGACGTCGGCCTCGTGGCCGAAGAGGAGACCCCGAAGAAGTGAAGGGGCTGAGGCACCGAGCCGCCCAGGAGCGGCTGGGTGCGCCCGGCATCGCCGGTTCGGCGGCGCTGCACGCGCTCGTCGTGATCACCTTTCTGCTGGCCGGCGGCGCCCATGCCCCGCCGCGCCTGCCGCCCGTCTACCGGGTGACGCTGCTTGCGGCCTTGGGCTCGCCGCCGGCCGCGGCGCCGACGCCCGCCGCACAGCCCGCCGCTGCCAGGCCTCAACCTCCGGCACCGAAGCCGGCTGCGACGCGCCCCGCGGCGCGTGACCGGACCCGGGCTGTCCCGCTCAAGGCCTCGCCGCGGCCGCAACCAGCCGCGCCCGCGAAGCCGGCGGCGGCAACCGCGTCCGCGCCCCCGAACTCGAAGCCCGCGCGGCCCGCAGCGTCGCAGCCTGCCTCGGCAGCGCCAGCCGGCCCGGCTGGAATCCCGACCGGGTCTCCCGGTGGTTCCGACGTCGCGACCATCAAGACCGAGGGGGTCGAATTCCCCTTCCCGGTGTATCTACACAACCTGGTCGCGCAGGTGTACCGGCGGTGGCGCCCGCCGTCGTCGAACGCCCTGCTGGAGGCCGAAGTCTTCTTCCTCGTCCATCGTGACGGGTCGGTCACCGGCTTGCAGTTCATCCGGCGGTCCGGCTCCTTTGCGTTCGACCTCGAGGCGCAGGGTTCGATTGAGGCTGCGGGCCGCGCCGGCGCGTTCGGCGTGTTGCCGGCGGGTTACGGCCCCGACCTGTTGCCGGTCTCCTTCTACTTCAATCCGAGGAGCATGCGGTGAGGCGTGGGTTGCTGGTGGCGGTGGCGGCGGTGATAGCGGCGCCGGCCGCGCTTCGGGCGCAGGACAGCAGCGTGGCGGCGCCGGGCGGAGTCCGCGTCGGCATCACCTACACGCCGGGCACGAGGCCGAGCCTGGCCGTGCTGCCGGTCGCGCCCGCCGCCACGGTCCTGGACAGCGTGCGGTCCATTCTCCAGCGCGACCTCGACTTCTCCGATCGCTTCGACATCGTGGTGCCGCCGCCCACGGTCGCCGTCCAGGGTGGTACGCCGAACTACGGGGCCCTGACGGCCCTCGGGACCGACCTCGCGGTGGCGGTGATGCCCGCCCCCGGCGCGGGGCAGAGTGGCCAGGTCGAGGTCCAGCTGCACGACGTGCGCACCGGTTCGCTCAAGAACCACCTCACGCTGCCGCTCCCGGCCGCCACGGGGGAGGCGCTGCGCCTGGCGGTGCACCGCGCGGCTGACGAGGTGGTGCGCTGGGCGACCGGGTCGCCGGGCGTCGCATCGACCACGCTCCTGTACGTGGCGGACGGCAGATTGTGGAGGGTGGACCCTGACGGCGAGGGGCGCTCGAGCGTCCCGTCGGCGGGCCGGCCGGCGCTGTCGCCTGCCTGGTCGCGCGACGGACGGACGGTCGCGTACACCGCGTTCGTGCCGAGCGGCCGGCCGCTGGTGATCCAGGACTTCGCGTCCGGGAGCCGGGACGTCGTGCCCGGTTCGGAGAACGGCGTCAACATCACGCCGGAGTTCTCGCCCGACGGGCGGACGCTGGCGTTCGCCCACGGTGATGAGAACGGCACGGACATCTACCTGTACGACGTCGCGCGCCGCTGCTGTCTCACGCGCCTGACAGTGGGGCGTTTCTACGACAACCTCTCCCCGACCTGGAGTCCGGACGGTGGGCGGATCGCGTTTATCTCGACGCGCGCCGGTTCGCCGCAACTCTACGTGATGTCGGCCGACGGGAGCGGCCAGGAGGCGCTGGCACGCTTCGACTACGGGTTCACCGGCCAGACCAACGGGCCGGAGTGGTCTCCCGACGGGCAGGCGATCGCGTTCCATCGGGAGGTCCACGGCGTGCCGCAGATCTTCATCCTGGACCTCGCGACGCGGGCGGTGCGCCAGATCACGGGCGAGGGCCGGAACGAGGATCCCACTTGGGCTCCGGACGGCCGGCACCTGGCGTTCGTGTCGTCGCGCAGCGGGACGCGGCAGCTGTGGATCGTGGATCTCGAGACTGGGCGGATGCGCCCGATCGTCACTACGGGCGGCGCGCGCCTTCCCGCGTGGTCGCCTCGTCGTACATTCTTTTCGGAGGCGGGATGATGGGCAGACTGTGGAGAGCGGTGGGACCGGCGATGGTGCTCATGGCGGCGGCGTGCGGCAAGCCTCCGGCCCCGGCCCCGACGACGCCGGCTCCGGCCCCGGCGGCTCCGAGCGAGGCCGTGCGGGCGGCGGCCGACTCGGCGGCGGCGGCGCGCGCCGCCGCCGCTCGGCGCGATTCCCTGGCCGCCCAGGCGCGGGCCGATTCGCTGGCGCGGGCGGACCGCGAGCGCTCCCGCGCCGACTCGGTACGCCTCCAGGTGCAGCGCCAGAGCGTCGACACGGCACCCCCGCTCACGGCCGGCGGGCTCGCCGTGGCGGATTCGGCGGCACTGGCGGACCCGATCCACTTCGACTACGACAAGTCCGAGGTCGTGCCCGCGGATCAGGCGAGACTGGACCGCAAGCTTGCGATCCTGGCTGCGCACCCGCGGCTCGAGATCCGCGTCGCCGGCAACTGCGACGAGCGCGGCTCGGACGAGTACAACCTCGCGCTGGGCGAACGTCGCGCCGCCGCCGCCAAACGGTACCTGGTGGCGCACGGCGTGGCGGCCGACCGCGTCGAGATCGTTTCCTACGGCAAGGAGCACCCGCTCGATCCCGGCCACACCGAGGACGCGTGGGCCAGGAACCGTCGCGATGATTTCGTCGCGACCAAGGGGGCGAACTAGTGCGGCTACGACCCATCGTGCTCCTGCTCGGCGTCGTGGGGGCCGGCGGATGCGCGCTGCGGAGCGACGTGACCAAGCTCCGCCTGCAAGTCGACGCGCAGCAGCAGGCGGCGGCGCGCTCCGATTCCGCGACCCGGGCCAACCTGTCGTCCATCGCGCGGCTGGTGCAGGGTGTGCTGGACTCGCTGGCCGCGCAGCAGGCCGTGATCGCCAGCATGCGAGGCGACCTCAGGGTGGATCTCTACAACGTGCAGCAGCAGCTCGTGGCGGTGCAGGAGCTGACCGGCCAGAGCCAGCAGCGGCTCACCGAACTGCGGGCGCAGCTCGAGGAGCGCTCCGAGCAGCTCGCGGCGCACGCCCCGCCGGCCGCGTCGCCGGCCGGCGGGGCGGGGCAGGTGCCCGCGATCCCTGCGGGAGCCACGCCGGCCCCCGGCGCCACGCCCGGAGCGTCGAACGTCGCCCCGGCCAATCCCGCGCCCGATCAGCTGATGGAGATGGGGCTGCAGCAACTGCGGCGCGGCAGCCCCGCCACGGCGCGCAGCGCGTTCGCGGAGTTCCTCACGCTCTATCCGACCCACGCGCGGGCGGGTGACGCCTGGTACTTCACCGGCGAGGCGTGGACGGCGGAACGGAGCGGCGACTCCGCCGCCACGGCGTACCGGCAGGTGGTACAGCACTACCCGGCGTCGGGCCACGTCGCTGCGGCATTGTACAAGCTGGGGACGATCGCCTTGAGCGAGGGACGGCGCGACGAAGCGAAGGCGCAATTCAACCAGCTGGTGGGTGCGTATCCGCTGTCGGACGAAGCCGCGCTGGCGCGGGAGCAACTCCGATCGCTCGGCGCCGCGCCGCCGCCGGCCACTCGGCCGCCAAGCTAGCGAAGGCCGGCGCGCGGCATGCCCAGGTTCAAACGCAATGAGCGGGGCGAGATGCCCTTCCTCGATCACCTCGAGGAAATGCGCTGGCGCCTGATCTGGAGCTTGCTGGCGCTCACCGTCGGCTTCGTGGTCGGCTTCGTCCTGGTGGACCAGCTCAACGTGATGGGCCTGCTGATGCGGCCCATTGCGCCGCAGCTGGCCGGAGGCAAGCTCTTCTTCACGAGCCCCATCGAGCCGTTCATGATCACCCTGAAGCTGGCGTTCTTCGTGGGGGTGGTGCTCGCCTCGCCGGTCATCATCTGGCAGCTGTGGCGGTTCCTGTCGCCTGCGCTGTACGAGAAGGAGCGCCGCATCGTGCTGCCGGTCTCGATGGTGGCGGTGCTCCTGTTCCTCGCCGGCGTGCTCATGGCGTACCTGCTGATCCTGCCGATGGCGATCAAGGTCCTGTTCGGCTTCCAGTCGCAGAGCCTGCAGCCGATCGTCACCGCCAAGGAGTACTTCGGCTTCGCCTCGCAGGTCGTCATCGCGTTCGGCGCCATCTTCGAGTTGCCGCTGGTGCTGCTGATTCTGGTCTACCTCAAGGTCATCTCGGCGAGCTTCCTCAGCCGCAACCGCCGCTTCGCGATCGCCGGCAACGCGTTTCTCTCCATGGTGCTGGCTCCGCCGGACCTGATCTCGATGACGCTGATGATGGTCCCGGTGCAGCTGCTCTACGAGATCACGGTCGTGGTGGCACGGGTCATGGAGCGCCGGCGCGCGCGCGCGGAGGCCGCCGCCGGGGCCGAGGTCGCCGCGGCAGGCGAGGCGTAGGATGCGCTCCGGCTGGGCGGTGCTGGCGGCGGCGCTCGCGCTGGCCGCGGCGCCGGCGCCGCCGGCGGCGGCCCAGGTGCCCGGGAAACGCCCACTGCCCGGGCAGGCCGGGTACGTCGGCCAGAGCCCCGACACGGGGCGCGCCGGGCGTGACTCGCTCGCGTCCGACACGGGCAAGGTAGGCCGCGGCGCCGGCCTGCCGAGCAAACCGTCGCGCAGCTTCCAGACGCCGGATTCGGTCGAACAGAGATTGCTCGACCTGCGCGACTTCCGCATCACGCGCTACAGCGCCGACTCGGTCCAGTTCCTGCCGGGGTCGAAGGAGATCCACATGAGCGGCCACGCGCTGGTGGAGCGCGAAGGCTCCACGCTCGAGGCCGACACCATCAACTACGCCGAACTGCATTGCGCGCTCCACGCCTCCGGCGCCCCCAAGCTGTTCGACCAGACCGGGGTGATGGTCGGCCAGGGGATGCTGTACGACGCGTGCAACCACGCGGGCCTCATCGGCAAGGCCACCACCGACTTCAAGGAGGGGACGGCGACCTGGTATCTCCGCGGCAACCTGGCCGTGGACAACGAGCAGAACCGCGTCTACGCCGCCAGCTCCAACATCACCAGCTGCGACCTGGCGGACCCCCACTATCACTTCGCCGCGCGCGAGGTGAAGTGGGTGTCGAGGACCCTGATGGTGGCCCGCCCGGCCGTGCTGTACGTGGCCGACGTGCCGATCCTCTGGCTCCCATTCATCTTCCAGGACATGCGGAAGGGACGCCGCTCGGGGCTGATCCCGCCGCAGTTCGGCCTGAGCGACATCGTCCGCAATTCGCGGAGCTACCACCGCCACATTTCGAACTTGGGCTACTACTGGGCGATCAACGATTACGCCGACGCCCAGTTCACGACGGACTGGTACTCGCAGCAGTTCCTCACCGTGAACGGCCGGATCCGCTACCGGTGGCTGAACCAGTTCATGACGGGCGGCATCGCCTTCCAGGAGCTGCACCAGTTCGACGGCAGCACCAGCGAGCGGATCTCGTGGAGCCACCAGCAGGACTTCTCGCTCGAGAGCCACCTCACCGCCAATCTCGACTACGCCACCAGCTCGTCGATCATCTCGCGTAACGCGGTGGACCCGGTGCTCGCCGTCTCGACCATCGATAGCCGGGTCAACTTCCAGCAGAAGTTCGGCTGGGGCTCGCTGTCGGTGGGCGGCAGCCGTACGCAGAACCTCAACGACGCCCGGGTCACGATGACCTTGCCCACCGTGTCGTTCACGCCCAATCCGATCGCCATCTCGCAGGACGCGACCTGGAGCCCGTCGTTCAGCGTGACCAACTCGCTCCTGGAGCACGGTGCGTCCATCAACCCAGCGGCCAACACCTTCTTCTCGGGCGTGCCCGGCGACTCGTCGGTGCGCTTCACCGACAACCGGCAAACGTCGATCGCCGTGGCCACCCCGCTCCGACTCGGACGGTGGAACTGGAACAACTCGCTTTCGGTCCTGGACCAGTGGAGCAATCAGCGGGTGGTCGACACGATCGCCGATCCGGCCGACACCACCCACCGCCTGATGCGCACCTTCAACCAGACCTTCGAGACGGACATCGACTGGAGCACCGGGATCAACCTGCCCCTGCTGCTCCAGGGCTCCTGGAACCTCCAGCCGTCGGTCAACATCGTGAATGCCACGGGTGGCCCCTTCATGCTCCGCAACCGGTTCACCGGCGGCGCGTTCGTGACGCAGGGCAAGCGGCTGGGGTACTCGCTCTCGGTTGCGCCCACGTTCTTCGGGCTCTTCCCCGGCTTCGGCCCGATCGCGCGGATCCGCCACTCGTTCTCGCCGAGCTTCTCGTGGTCCTTCGCGCCCGCCGCCACCATCCCCACCGCCTACGCCAAGGCGTTGGCGGCCGGCGGCCCGGTCACCACCACCCGCAGCAGCGCGACGCAGACGCTCACCTTCGGTCTCAACCAGACCTTCGAGGCGAAGCTGCGCGCGCCGCCGCTGTCGCCAGCCGCCGACACCGCCGGGGCGCCGGCGCCGGAGGGCCGCAAGATCAAGCTGCTCTCGATTCAGACGAGCGGTCTCGGGATCGACCTCGAGCAGGCGAAGAAGCACGGGTACACGGGCTGGGTCTCGGGCACCCTGTCAAACACCTTTGCCACCGACCTGCTGCGCGGTTTCAGCTTCTCCACCAGCCACTCGCTGTTCGACGGACCGGCAGGGGCCGCCAGCTCGAGGTTTCACCCGTACCTGACCAGCGTCTCGGCGCGGTTCGGCGTGGGGCCGAGCCTGCTGCAGGCCATCGGTTCGTTCTTCGGGCTGGCCAGCGCAGTGCCGGCGGCGTCCGCCGCGCAGGGGGCGCACCGCGACAGCGTGCGCACCGGCCGCGACACCCTCGCGCTCCCCGCGCTCTTCCCCGACGCGTACCAGCGGGGCCCGCTGTCCGACCGCCCGACCGCGGTGGACCAGCTGGGGCCGCGCGGCGCGAGCACCGCCTTCAACGCCTCGCTCTCCTTCGACCTCTCGCGCCAGCGCCCCATCGATTCCGCCGTGGCGCTGCGGACCGGGCAGCCGGTGTCGAGCGTCGTGCCGCAGAGCACTATCAGCGGCAGCATCAGCTTCTCGCCCACCCGGCACTGGTCGGTGTCGTGGCAGACGCTGTACGACATCCAGAAGGGGCGGTTCGGCTCGCACGTCCTGCGGCTGGACCGCGATCTGCACGACTGGCGCGCGACTTTCAGCTTCGTGCAGTCGCCCAACGGCAACGTCGTCTTCAACTTCAACATCACACTGATTGACCAGCCCGAGATCAAGTTCGACTACGACCAGCGGAACTTGCCGCCGCAATGACGTTCGCCCCGAGCCTCATGACACGCCGTGTTGTCCGTCGAAGAGGACATCGGCGCCAGCGCGCCCCGTCACCACAATCACCGTATCCTGTTGTAGCACCAGTGGTTACGCGTGATTGCGTGGCGGGCACGCCAAGTGCAGTTAATGTCATCGACCTTCGCTGGAGTGCCTGATGCGCCGGTTCCTGATGCAGGTCCCGCTCGCCGCCGCGGCGCTGCTGGTCGGGGCGTGCTACGATCGCGGAGCCACGACGAGCGCTGGAGGTGTCCAGCTGAAGGCGCCAGCCACACTGACGAGCATCTCGCTGAACGGCGCGGTGCACCTCGAGTGGTCGGACAACGCCTACACGTCGGACCCCACCGACTTCTCGAACTATCATGTGTACAGCACCAGCTACAACCTCGACCAGCAGGTGTGCGGCGGCTCGTGGGTCACCGAGGGGACGACGGTCGCCCCCGAGTTCCTGGTGGGCGCCCTCACCAACGGCGTCCCCATGTGCTTCGACGTGACCGCGGTGTCGCTGGACGGGATCGAGAGCGACACCTCCCCGTCGCGCTACGACACGCCGCGGCCCGACGGTCGGAACGTGATCGTGTTCACGACCGACACGGCGGGGGGCGCGCAGAGCGGCTTCCGCTTCTGGCTCGACGCCAACGGCAACGGCCAGGTGGATGCCACCGAGCTCGGGCTGGTCGGATCGGCGTCCGGCGGGAACATGGATTTCTACGTGATGCACGACACGAGCGGCACCTACATCGTGCCGCAGCGCAGCGGCGTCACGCTGGAGCGGTACGGCAGCGCGCCGATCACCGATCTCACGTCCATTGATGTCGCGCCGGACAGCGGCTACGCGACGACCCGGCTCCAGGCGCAACCGAGGTGGGGCTACGTCTTCCAGATGAACGACGGCGGGCCGTACTACAAGTACGGGGCCTTGCGGGTGAGCGCGGTGGGCAAGAACTACATCATCTTCGACTGGTCGTACCAGACGGATCCCGGCAACCCTGAGCTGGTCCGGATGGCGGCCAAGTAGAGAACGAGAAGGTGATGAAGTGATGGTGTGATATGGTAAGGAGGTGATGAGGGGGCGCCCTTCATCACCTCCTCACTTCATCACGCGGCATCACCTCATCACCTCCCCGTATTCGTGTTACTTTGTACGGCATGACCTCCGCCGCCCGCCTCGTCCGCGCCCCTCGCGGTTCCTCCATCTCCTGTCGCGGCTGGATCCAGGAAGCTGCGATGCGGATGCTGATGAACAACCTCGACCCCGACGTCGCGGAGCGGCCGGGAGACCTCGTGGTGTACGGCGGGACGGGGCGCGCGGCCCGCTCCTGGGAGGCGTTCGACGCGATCGTCGCGTCGCTCAAGGGGCTGAAGGATGACCAGACGCTGCTGGTGGCCAGCGGGAAGCCGGTCGGCATCTTCACGACGCACCCCGACGCCCCGCGCGTGCTGATCGCGAACGGCAACCTGGTCGGCCGCTGGGCCACCTGGGACGTGTTCCGCGACCTCGAGAAGAAGGGCCTCATCATGTACGGCCAGATGACGGCCGGCTCGTGGATCTACATCGGGACGCAGGGCATCCTGCAGGGGACGTACGAGACGTTCGGCGCGGTGGGGCGGCAGCACTTCGGCGGCTCGCTGAAGGGCCGGCTCGTGCTGTCGGGTGGCCTGGGCGGGATGGGTGGCGCCCAGCCCCTCGCGGCCACGATGAACGAAGCGGTGTTCCTCGGTGTCGAGGTGGATCCGGCGCGGATCCGCCGGCGCATCGAGACGCACTACCTCGATCGGGAAACGGCGTCGCTCGACGAGGCGCTGCGCTGGTGCGACGAGGCGCGGCGGGCGGGGCGCGCCCTGAGCGTCGGCCTGGTCGGCAACTGCGCCGAGGTGCTGCCGGAGATCGTGCGCCGCGGCGTGGTGCCGGACGTCGTGACCGACCAGACGTCGGCCCACGATTCGCTCAACGGCTACGTGCCGGCGGGACTGGATCTGGAAGCGGCGGCGGCGCTCCGCGCGTCGGACCCGCAGGCGTACGTCCGCCGCGCGATGGACTCGATGGCCATCCACGTCAGGGCGATGCTGGACCTGATGCGGAAGGGCGCGGTGACGTTCGACTACGGCAACAACCTCCGGACTCAGGCGCTCGACGCCGGGGTGACGGACGCCTTCGCCTTCCCGGGCTTCGTCCCCGCCTATGTCCGCCCGCTGTTTTGCGAGGGCAAGGGCCCGTTCCGCTGGGTCACGCTGTCGGGCGACCCCAAGGACCTCGCGCGCACCGATGCGCTGGTCCTCGACCTCTTTCCGGAGAACGAGCACCTCGCGCGGTGGATCCGGCTGGCGCGCGAGCGCGTGGCGTTCCAGGGGCTGCCGGCCCGCATCTGCTGGCTGGGGCAGGGCGAGCGCGCCCGGTTCGGCCTGGCGCTCAACGACCTGGTGGCGCGGGGCGAGATCTCGGCCCCGGTGGTGATCGGGCGCGATCATCTCGACACCGGCTCGGTAGCCTCTCCGTTCCGCGAGACCGAGGGGATGCTCGACGGCAGCGACGCCATCGCGGACTGGCCGGTGCTGAACGCGATGCTCAACGTGGCGAGCGGCGCCTCGTGGGTCTCGTTCCACCACGGCGGCGGCGTGGGGATCGGCAACTCGCTGCACGCGGGCCAGGTGATCGTGGCGGAGGGGAGCAAGGGGGCGGCGGCGCGGCTGGAGCGCGTGCTGACCAACGATCCGGGCCTGGGCGTCGTGCGCCACGCCGACGCGGGCTACGATCTTGCGGTGGAGACGGCGCGGCGCCATCACCTCGCCCTGCCGATGCATGACTGAGCGGGTCCGGCGGCTCGCGCTCATCAACGCGGGGGCGGTGGCCACCGGTCCCGCCGCCGCGGGGCCCGTGCGCCGGCCGGCGTGGGACGACGTCGGCCTGGTTCAGGGGGTGGGCATCGGCGTCGAGGACGGCCGGATCGCCCTCATCGCGCCGGACGACGAGGTCGGCGAATGGTTCCACGAGGCGCCGTCGCCTGACGCGGTGGTGGATTGCGAGGGGCGCCTGGTGACCGCAGGCCTGGTGGACTCGCACACCCACGCCGTCTTCGGGAAGCCGCGGCTCGACGACCAGGCGCGGCGCGCCAGGGGCGAGGGGTACAAGGCGATCGCGGCGGCCGGCGGAGGCATCCTGTCCACGGTCGCCGACTTCCGCGCGCGCGGCGAGGACGAGTTGGTCGCGCTCGCCGTGCCGCGACTCGCGCTCCTCGCCTCTCTCGGCACTACCGTCGTGGAGATCAAGTCGGGCTACGGGCTCGCGCTCGAGCCGGAGCTGAAGGCGCTCCGCGTCATCGCCCGATTGCAGCAACAGGTGCCGCTGCGGCTGGTCGCGACCTTCCTCGGCGCCCACGAAGTACCGCCGGAGTATCGCTCGCGGCGGGACGACTACGTCCGGCTCGTCACCGAGGAGATGCTCCCGGCGGTGGCGCGCGAGAGCCTGGCGACCTTCTGCGACGTCTTCTGCGAGCCGGGCGTGTTCAGCGTCGAGGAGAGCGCCGCGATCCTCGGCGTCGCCGGGGCCTACGGCCTCGGCCTGAAGGTGCACGCCGACGAGCTGGAGCCGTCGGGGGGTGCGGAGCTGGCGGCCCGCCTCGGCGCGACGTCCGCCGACCACCTCGGGGCGATCTCCGGAACCGGCATCGAGGCGCTCGCGGCCAGCGATACGGTGGCGGTTCTCCTGCCCGGGACCCTGTTGTTCCTGGGCCAGCCGCGGCAGGCGCCCGCGCGTGCGCTGGTGGACGCCGGCGCGATCGTGGCGCTGGCGACGGACTTCAATCCCGGCTCGTCACCGGGCGGCAACCTGCCCCTGATGATGGCGCTCGCCGTGAGCCAGGCGCGGCTGCAGCCCGAGGAAGCGTTCATCGCCGCGACGGTCAACGCCGCCCACGCGGTCGGTCTGTCCCAGGAGCGGGGCAGGGTGGCCGTGGGGCTCCCCGCCGATCTCGTCGTGTGGAACTGCCGCGACGTCCGGGAACTGGCGTACTGGTACGGAATGCCGCTTGCCTGGCGCGTTTACGCCTCTGGTCGTCCTTGTCACGGTCAGGGGCCGGGAATATCTTCCCCAGGTTCCGTGGGAAGGCCGCTTTCTCCGCTCCTCTCCTGAGCAGCCGGGCGCATGGCGAATCTGGAAACGTATAAGGAAAGAGCACGGAAGTTCGAGGCGAAGGAGCAGTGGGCGAAGGCCCTCGAGGAGTACGTCAAGTCCATCGAAGAGATGGAGGCGGCTCCCGACGCCGACGCCGACCTCTCCATCTACAATCGCGTCGGCGATCTCTACCAGAAGATCGGCCAGGGCCAGAACGCGATCGTGTATTACGAGCGCGCGGTTGACAAGTATCACGAAGGCGGGCTCGACAACAACGCGATCGCCCTCTGCAACAAGGTCATGCGTATCGCCCCCGGCCGCGCCCAGGTCTACCTCAAGCTCGGCATGCTGTTCGCCTCAAAGGGCTTCGCCGCCGAGGCGAAGACCAACCTCCTGGAATACGCGGACCGGATGCAGAAGGCCGGCGAGCTCGAGGAGGCGTTCAAGGCGCTGAAGAAGTTCGCCGAGATGACGCCCGGGCAGGACGAGATCTGGTCGGTGCTCGCTCAGCACGCGCGGGCGAGCGCGAAGACGCCGGACCAGAAGGAGCAGGTCGAGAAGCTGCTGGGCGAGTTCGAGGCGAAGGAGCGGGCCCACCAGCGCAAGTCGCGGGCGAGCCGGCACATGCTCACCGGCGAGGAGCTGCCGCCCGAGAAGCCGACCAAGAAGGGCGACCTCATCTTCCTCGACCTGGAGCCCACGCCGCCGCGCAAGAGCGCGCCGGCTGCGGCACCGCCCGAGGCGATTGTGACGTCGGCGCCGCTCCCGCCCGAGGTCGTGCGCGCCGCGAAGCTGGAAGCGCCGCGAGCGTCGGAGCCTGAGATCCCGGCGCTCGAAATCGAGCCGACCGCGCTCGCCTCCGACGAGGCGGCACCCGCCATTCCCACCCTCGAGATCGAGCCGACTTCGCTGGCCGAGGAGGCACCGGCCGCGGAGGTTCCGCTGCTCGAGTTGGAATCCACCTCGCTGGCCGAGGCACCGGCGCCGGCGGCCGAGGCACCAGCGGGCGGGGCACTCGACGAGGTGGAGTGGATCGTTCTCGATGAGCCCGCGCCTGCCGCGGAGGCCGAGCCGCCGGCGGAGGCGCCCGCCGAAGTCGCCGGTGAGGAGCTGGCCGAGGCTGCGCCACCGATCGAGGCGTTGGAGGTAGCACTCCCGGAGACCGCCGCCGAGGCGCCAGAGCTCGAGGTGCTGGAGGAGCCGGCAGCCGCGGCGCTGGAGGATCTGGCCGTCCAGCTGCCGGTAGAGTTGGGTGTTGCGGGGCCGGAGGAGCCGGCCATCGCAGCGCTCGAGGAGGAGGCGGCGGCGGAGGAGGGCGCAGCCGTCGCGGGTCTCCCGATGCTGGATTTGGGCGAGCCGGAGGCGCCGCTCGAGGAACCCGTGGCCGCCGCTGCGAGTCCGGTGCTCGAGTTCCTGGATGTGGGCGAACCGCTCGTCACCGCGCCGACGGTCGAGGAACTGGAGACGCAACTCGCGCAGAACCCGGACGACTGGGCGACGCACCGTCTGCTGGGCGAGGCCCTGATCGAGGCCGGCCAGCGCGAGCGGGCGTTCGCTGAGTTCGACATCGCCCTCGAAGGACTGGAGCAGGCGGAAGACCTGAACGGCGCCAACGTGATCGCCGAGGAGCTGCTGCGCCTCGATCCGAACAGCGTGCGCTACCACCAGAAGCGCGTCGAGCTCGCGTACCGCCAGGGCGATCGCCAGCGGCTGGCCGGCGCCTACCTCGAGCTGGCCGACGCCTTGCTCCGTTCCGGCGAGGCGGAGAAGGCCGTGGCCGTGTATCAGCGGGTGCTCGAGCACGATCCGGGCAGTGCCCGGGCGAAGTCGGCCATCGAGACGCTCGCTCCGCCGCCGTCGCCCGCGCAGGCCGCGCCCGCGCGCGCGGCGGTCGAGCCGGCCGGCGGCTTCATCGATTTCGGGGCCATGCTCCTGGAGGACGAAGGGCCGAAGGACACCCGGATGCGGATCGAGGACGAGGAGCCGTCCGGGGACGAGCAGAAGGACTTCCAGACGATGCTCGCGGCCTTCAAGAAGGGCGTGGAGGCGAACGTCGAGGAGGAGGACTTCCAGAGTCACTACGACTTGGGGGTCGCGTACAAGGAGATGGGCCTGCTGGACGAGGCCATCGCCGAGTTCCAGAAGGCGCTGCGAGGGGCCGAGGGCCGGCTCAAGGCCTCGGAGGCGCTCGGGCTCTGCTTCTTCGAGAAGGGCCAGTTCACGGTGGCCGAGACGATTCTCCGCCGCGCGCTCGATTGGCCGGCACACGGTGACGCTGAACGCGTGGGGCTGCTCTACTGGCTGGCTCGCTCCCAGGAGGAGCTCGGCAAGCCGCCCGATGCGTTGGCATCCTACAACCGGGTGTTCGCCGTCGACATCACCTTCCAGGACGTGGCCCAGCGGGTGAAGTCGCTGTCGCGCGCAGGGGTATAGCGCGTGACCCGTCAGGCGGCCGGCGTGACGCTCGCCGACATCCAGCGCCCGGTCGCCGAGCGGCTCGACACGGTCGCGGACGAGCTCGGGCGGATGATCGCGGCGGATCTCCCGCTCATGCAGGAGGTGAACCGCCACCTGCTGCGGATGAAGGGGAAACTGTTCCGCCCGACGCTGCTGCTCCTGGCGCACGAGGCGTGCGAAGCCGGGGATCCCCGGGTCGTGTCGCTGGCCGCGATCGTGGAGCTGATCCACCTTGCCACGCTGGTGCACGACGACTCGGTGGACCACTCCGTGTTGCGCCGCGGTATGCCCACCGTGAACACGCTGTTCAGCCACCAGGTATCGGTGATCATGGGCGATTATCTCTACTCGCGCGCGATCATCGAGCTGGCGCGGCTGGACGACCTGGAGCCGATGCGCGTCCTGGCGCGCGTGACCGACGCGATGACGGTCGGCGAGATGCGCCAGCTCGCGGCGTACGACGCCCTGGACTTCGACGAGCAGCAGTACGAGCTGCTGTGCCGGTCGAAGACGGCGTCGCTGTTTGCAGCGGCCTGCGAGGTGGGCGCGCTGCACGCGGGGCCGGCGCAGCGCCGGGCCGCGCAGCGCTACGGCGACGCGCTGGGGATGGCATTCCAGATCACCGACGACCTGCTGGACTACACTGAGGGGGAGGCGGTCACCGGCAAGCCCTCGGGGCTCGACCTCAAGGAGCACAAGGTCACGCTCCCCCTGATCGCCGTGCTGGCGCACCTGGCGGCGCCGCAGCGGCAGCAGGTCGAGGCGCTGTTCCGGTCGGCGGCGCCGGACGACGAGCAGGTGGCGCGGGTGGTGCGGCTGGTGGAGCGGCACGGGGGCCTGGACTACGCGCGTGACCGTGCGGCGGCGTTCGCCGCCGAGGCCGAGGCCGCGCTCGACGATCTGCCGCCGTCGGCGGCCCGCGACGCGCTGCGGGATGCCATCGTGTACGCCGTCGAGCGGCGCCGCTAAGCCGTGGCGCACGTTCCGCGGCGGCCGCTGTTCTACCTGGGCGTGCTTGCGACCGGGTTCGCGCTCGGGGGGTTCCTGTCGGCCCTGCTCGAGCGGGTGCTCCCGGCGGGGGCGCCGAAGGAAGTGCTGACGTTGGCCGTGACGCCGAAGCTCGGCCCGGTGACGGTGGACCTGCTGGTGCTCTGGTTCACCATAGGGCCGGTGGGCCTGAGGGTCTCGGTACTTGCGGTGGTCGGGGTCGTCCTGGCGTACCTGCTGGCACGATCCCTCTTCTAGGGAGGAAGGGACCGATGTTCGAGGGCCTCAGTCTCACCCACATCCTGCTGTTCCTGGTCATCCTGCTGCTGCTGTTCGGGGCAAAGCGGCTGCCGGAGATCGGCGGGGCGCTGGGGAAGTCCATCGGCGAGTTCAAGCGCAGCATGCGGGATCTCAATGCGGACGTGAACGCGCCGCCGCCGCCGGCTCCGCCGCCGCCTCCCGCTTCGCAGCCGAGCATTCCGCCGTCGACGGATCGGCGGGCGAACTGACGTTGGGGTGATGGGGGTGAGGCATGAGATGAGGTGATGAGGTGAGCGAACGGACTCACGTCATCACCTCATCAGTCCATCACGCCATCACGTCCCCGTAATTCCTACTGTGTCCCCGCCGCCGTCGGCCGCAGTACCGCCGCGCGGTTGTCCACGACCTTCGCCCCACGCCGTATCGACTCGAGAAATGCCTGGATGCGGACCTGGCGCGCCGCCCGGATCACGGTGACGCGTTCCGAGTCCTTCAGCTTCTCCCAAGCCGCGGAGTCCGCGCGGACGCGCAGCGTCGGCTCGATGAAGAAGAACCCCTCGTCGCTGGACAGCAGCCGCGACCGCTCTCCCACGCGCAGCCGGAAGGCGACGCCGACGGCCTCGGTCGCCGTGCCGAGCAACCGGACCGTCGAGGGCCGGGCGAACGGACCGACCGTCTCGATCGGGAGCCGCAGCGCCGCCGACACCTGATCCAGCGTCAGCCCGGAATTGAGCCGGCGCTCCGCGTCCCTCGCGATCGCCTCGGCAGCCTGGCGCTTCTTCTCCGCCATCACGCGCGATCGCACCAGCAGCTCGGTTTCCGCCAGCGGCGGGACGCCGGCCGGGAACAGGCTGTCGAGACGGAAGACGTAGTACGCTCCCGAGATCTCGATGACGGGACTCAGCTCCCCCACCTTGGCCTCGAACGCCCACACGCCGACGTCGGGAATCCGGAAGCGACCGACGATCACGGCATTTCCGTCGTAGACCGGCCCGATGTGATTGATGCCGAGCGACATCTTCCGGGCCACGCTGTCCAGCGCGGTCGGATCGGTCTGCTCGGCCGCGAGGCGATCGAGCGAGTCGGCCCGCGCCTCGAGCGTGTCAAGCCGCGCACCCGTGCGCGCCACCGGAATCAGGATGTGGCGTGCCGTAACACTGTCCGCCGTGCGCTTCTCGACCTTGATGAGATGGATCCCGAACGGGGTCACCACCGGCTCGCTCACCTGGCCCGCCGGGGCGCGGAACGCGGCGTGCTCGAAGGCCGGGGCCATCTGGCCATGGCCGAAGGTGGGGAGCAGGCCTCCCTGCTGGGCGCTGGCGGAGTCGCTCGACTCGACCTTCGCCGTCGCAGCGAAGTCCAGGCCCTTCAGCAGCGAGTCACGCAGCGCGCGTGCGTGGTCCATCGCCGCCGCGGAGTCGACCTTCTGCGGGAGCCTGATGACGCCGACATAGGACAGATACGCGCGGGACGGCCGACGCAGCTCGTCCCGGTGCGCCGCGTAGTACGCCTCCAGGTCCTGCGGCGTGACGCGCACCGACGCGTCGGCCACCGTGACCTCGGGCCGGACGACGAGTGCGCGGATGGTCACCGAATCGTGCTGGTCGCGGAAGATGTTCCACAGCTTGGCATCGGCCACGTAGATGTCCGACGTGACGTCCTCCAGCAGCTTGAGCCGCGGCAGCTCGGTGCGGTAGCGGGCCTCCAGCTGGGCCAGGAACGCGGGCTGCTGACCGCTGGTGAGGAACCGCTCCCACTTCTGCTGGTCGAACTTGCCCCCGGTCTGGAATTCCTTGTCGTTGACGATTTCCTGCGGGGGCATCTGCAGCGCGGCGTTCCTGACTTCGTCGTCGGTGACGACGATGCCGCGCTTCTGGTATTCGTCCCGCATCAGGCGATCCTCGACCAGCTGCTCGAAGGCCTCGCCCTCGAGGGTCTTCTGGTCCTCGCGGGAAAGGGCCTGGCCGGGGTTGCGCGCCCGCTGCTGCTCAGTGATCTGCTGGTAGGTCTGGAGCCAATCTTGGTAGCGGATCGTCGAGCCATTCACCGAGCCCAGATCCCGGCTGGATTGGCCCTGGCTGCGACCCGAGACGCCCATTCCCACGTCGAAGACCAGCCACCCGACGAATGCCACCGCCAGGACGAGCATGATGATCTTGGTTTTCTCGCGCATCGTGCGCAGCATGGCTTGTACTCCCTCCGCTCCCTCGCGGGAGCGGGCTAAATGTAGATGAGACAACGCGCAAAGCCAACCGGCCTAAAGTCGCTTCCCCGTTGACACTGTGCGCCCAAAAGCGGTATGTTCGCGGCCGAAGCCCCGCACTGCCCTCAGGAGCTTCATGGCCGCACCCAGCGAGATTGAGAAGCTCGAACGCCGGTACGCCGAGAACCCCGACGGACGGTTCTTTGCGCCCTTGGCGGACGCCTACCGCAAGGCCGGGAACGTCGGCCGCGCCCTGGAGTTGGTGCGCGCCGGCCTCGGCAAGCACCCCGACTACCTCTCGGCGCACATCGTCCTGGGCCGGTGCCTGCTCGACAAGGGCGACGACGCCGAGGCCGAGCAGACGTTCCGGTCCGTACTCGACCTGGATGCCGAGAACATCATCGCACTCAAGAGCTTGGCCGAGATCACGGAGCGCACCGGCCGCACAATCGAGGCTCGGCAGTGGCTCCAGAAGCTCTTGGTCGTGGACTCGATGAACGTGGAGGCCGAGAGCGACCTCCAGCGCCTGGGCGGCGTGATCGCCGCGCAGCAGACGCAGCCGATCGAGGCAGTCCAGGTCGACGCCGGGGCGGAGGTGTCGTTCGCCGACGTGGCCCGTGAGGTGGATCCGTTGGCGGCCATGGCGCCGCAGATCACCGAGGTCCCCCAGGCGGTCGCGCCGGAACCCCCGGTTGCCGCCGCCGCAGAGCTATCGGTGGAACCCGTGGAGGCCGCGCCCGAGCCCGTTCCGGCACCCTCAGCTGATGTGCCTCAGCTGCCCCTCGAGCCGGTGGAAGAGCCCCCGCTCGAAGTCGCGCCCGAGGGGTTCATGCCGATGGCCGGGGCGCCAACGCCGCCGGAGCCCCTCGCGCTGCCGCCGCCCGCCCTCGACCGCCATCCGCTGCCGGAGGAGTTGCAGGTGGGTGATGGCGGGCTGGAGCTCATGCCGTTCGACGATTCCCTCGCCTGGGGCACCGGTGAGCGCTCGTCGCGGGCCATTCGCGCCGAGGACATCGCGGCTGTCACGCACGACGACAGCCTGACCTCGCCGGCGGTCGAGTTCATCAACGGGCTCGAGTCCGCCGCCGAGTCCGCGCCGCCCGAGGAGCCTGTGGCAGAGCAGGTCGCCGGGGTCGAGCCCCCGAGCGAGGAGCCGGCGGACTTTGCCATCGAGCGGCAGGACGAGCAGCAGTTCTTCGGCACGGAGGAGGCTCCGGAGCAGGTGCCCAACTTCGAGCTGCCCGCCAACCTGTCCGGCGCGTACTCGATTGTCGACGTGCCCGAGTTCCCTCCGGCCGAGGCGGCGGCGCCCGCCCCCGAGCCCGCATCCGGCCTGCCGCTCATTCTTCCCGAGGACGTCACGCCCGCCGAGGAGTTGGCGCGTCCATCGGCCAAGCTCGTGCAGATGGTGTCGCCGGCGCCGCCTCCCGAGGAGCGCGGCGGGCAGGCCGGGCAGCCGATGCTCACCGAGACGCTCGGCGACTTGTACCTGAGCCAGGGGTTCCGTGGCGAGGCGGCCGACGTGTACCGCCGGCTGCTCACCCAGCGGCCGGAAGACGAGGCGCTGAGGGAGAAGCTGCGCGCGCTGGAGGCGCCGCCCGTGGACTTGAGCGCGGCCGCCCTCGGCGCCGAGTCGGTGGGTGCCTGGCTGAGCCGGGTCGCGTCGGCGCGGCTGCGGGCGCCGGCGCCGCCGGTTCCGGCAGAGCCTTCTCCGGCGGGGCCATCGCCGCTCGAGGCGGCGTTCGCGGCGCCCGTCGCCGAGCCGGTGGGCGAGCCGGCGCACCCGGCGCAGGACGCCTTCTCGCTGGATCAGATCTTCGGGTCCTCGGCGGAGGCCCCCGCGCCCGGGTCCTCGAGCGCCGCGGCTGCGCCGGCTCCGCCGCCGGCGGCGGGCGCGTCGTTCGATGAGTTCTTCGGAGCGCCGCCGGAGGCGACCAGCGTGCGGCCGGCCGCGAACGCGCCCGATGAGCCGGTGCAGATCGGGGACGAGGACCTCAGCGCCTTCAACGCCTGGCTCCAGGGACTCAAGCGCTAGTGCACATCGCCGTGGTCAACGGGCCGAACCTCAATCTGCTCGGGGTTCGGGAACCGGGACGCTACGGCACCACGACGCTCGGCGAAATCGAGGCCGCGGTCCGCCAGCGCGCGCGCGAGCTGGGCGCGGAGATCTCGTGGTTCCAGTCCAACCACGAGGGCGAGCTGGTCGAGGCCATCCAGGCGCTGCGGGCTCGGGCCGACGGGGCGCTGATCAACGCGGCCGCCTACACGCACACCTCCCTGGCCATCCGCGATGCGGCACTCGCCGCCGCGGTGCCGTTTGTGGAGGTGCACCTCACGAACGTCTGGGGGCGGGAGGAGGAGCGGCGGCACTCGCTCCTCGCCGATCTCGCGGTCGGCGTGGTTGCCGGTTTCGGTGCGCACTCGTACGTCCTCGCGCTGGACGGGATGGTCGGCTGGCTCGGGGCGTCGGCCGGGGCTCCGAAGAGTGTCGAGGTCTGAGGGCTCGGTGATGAGTGCAGTTGCGAGACGCCGAGTTGCGAGCGGTGACAAGTATGGCTGATCGCCGTCGCGATGGCTGATCGCCGCAGTGAGCGCATCGAGTCGCTGCTCGGGCGCCTCTCGGATGAGGGCTTGGACGCGCTGATCGTGTCCCATCCGCCGAACCTCCGGTACCTGGCAGGTTTTTCCGGCAGCGCCGGACTGCTCCTCGTGTGTCGGCAGGGGGTGCTGTTCGTCACCGATTTCCGCTACGACACCCAGTCCCGCGACGAGGTCGGCGCGCTGGCCCGCATCGTCATCGACGGTGTCGGCAGCTGGGAGCGGCTCCTCAAGCTCCTTCCCGAGTACCCGCTGGTGCGGTCCGTCGGGTTCGAGGGGCACGTGGTCACGGTGCACGAGGCGGAGCGGCTGGCCGGGGAGGAGGCCGTTGCCTGGCGTTTCCAGCCGACGACGGACCTGGTCGAGGGCCTCAGGGTCGCGAAGGCGCCGGAGGAGGTGGAGGCGATTCGGGCGGCGGGGACGGTAGCGACCGCGGCGCTGGAGGAGGCGTCGGCCGCCGTGCGTCCGGGGCAGACGGAGCTGGAGATCGCGGCGCTCCTCGAGGCGGCACTGCGGCGGCATGGCAGCGAGGACTACCCGTTCCCCTCCATCGTCGCCTCCGGCCCGCGTTCGGCGCTGCCCCACGCCCGCACCTCGAAGCGGGTGGTCGAGCGCGGCGACTTCCTGCTCCTGGACTTCGGCGCGGTGGTAAACGGCTATGCGTCCGACGTGACGCGGACCTTCGTGGTCGGCGCGCGGCCCACGGAGCGCCAGTCGGAAGTCTTCGACGTCGTGCGGTGCGCGCAGCAGGCGGCCCTCGACGGCCTGCGTCCCGGCATCACGGGCAAGCAGGCCGACGCGCTGGCCCGCGATGTGATCGCTGCGGCCGGCCACGGCCCCGCCTTCGGCCATTCGCTGGGCCACGGTCTGGGCCTGGAAGTGCATGAAGCGCCACGCCTTGCGCGGACGGTGGAGCAGGCCCTGCCGGAGGCCGCGGTGGTCACGGTCGAGCCGGGTGTCTATTATTCGGATTGGGGGGGCGTGCGGATCGAGGACGATGTGGTCCTCGGCTCCGGGCGCGCAACCCTGCTCACCCATTTTCCACGAGATCTCCTGGTGCTTGGATGACCGACCTCGCGCTTCTCAAGGAACTGCTCGCGCTCCTCGATGCGTCGAGCGCCACCACGATCGAGATCCGCCGGGGCTTTACGACCTACCGGGTCAGTCGGGAGGGCGGGCATGGCACGCCGGCCTACATCTCCGTGCCCGTTGCCGGCTCGGTGATGGCCGGCGTCGCGCCACCCGCGAGCCCGCCGGCGGCCGGTGGCACGGGCGGGGGCGCTGCCGCGGCACCCCCAGGGCCGCGGCTCCTCGAGGTCAAGTCGCCGATGGTGGGGACGTTCTACCGTTCGCCGGAGCCGGGCGCGGAGCCGTACGCCAAGGTCGGGAGCCGGGTCGGCATCGGCCAGACGCTGTGCATCATCGAGGCGATGAAGATCATGAACGAGTTGGAGTCGGAGGTGACGGGCGTGGTGCGGGAGATCCTCGTGGACGATGCCCAGCCCGTCGAGTTCGGTCAGGTTCTCTTCCGGGTGGAGCCCAGTGTCTGATCCGCAGAGTTCCCAACCCATGGCTGCGCCGGCCGGTGCGTCGCTCCCGGCACCCGGCGCCGCCCCGGGCAAGTCCGGCGCCCCGCCGTTCTTCCCCGCGTCCATCCGCTGGATGGTGGAGCAGAAGGGGTCCGACCTCCTGCTCAAGGTGGGCCGCCCGCCCACCGTGCGGGTGGCCGGCGAGCTGGTGCCGATGCCGAACGCGGTGCCGCTGACGCCGCAGGACCTGAAGCTGCTGGCGGAGCACCTGATGCAGCCGCGGCAGCTCAAGGAGTTCATGGAAACCAAGGAGGCGGATTTCGCCATCGGCGTGCCGGGGATCGGGCGGTTCCGCGTCAACATCTACTGGCAGCGCGGCACGCTGGCGTTCGCCTTCCGGGTGATCCCCTACGAAGTGAAGACGATTGAGGAGCTGCGGCTCCCCAAGATCCTCGAGGCACTGGCGCTGAAGCCACGCGGGCTGGTGCTCGTGACCGGCGTGACGGGGAGCGGCAAGTCGACGGCGCTGGCGGCGATGATCAACCACATCAACCAGAACTGCCGGCTGAACGTCATCACGATCGAGGACCCGATCGAGTTCCTGCACCGCGACGTCAACTCGATGATCAGCCAGCGGGAGATCGGCGCCGACACCCTGTCCTTCCACAACGCCCTGCGTCACGTGCTGCGGCAGAACCCGGACGTCATCCTGGTCGGCGAGATCCGCGACATGGAGACGCTGGACACGGCGATCAAGGCCGCCGACACCGGGCACCTGGTGTTCTCGACGCTGCACACGACCGACGCGACGCAGACCATCAACCGCGTGATCTCGTTCTATCCGCCGCACCAGCACGAGGAGGTGCGCCACCTGCTCGCCACCGCGCTGCAGGCCGTGGTCTCGCTTCGCCTGGTGCCCACGACCGACGGTGTTTCGCGCGTCGCGGCCTGCGAGATCCTCATCAACACGGCGGCGGTGCGCGACAACATCCGCGACATGAAGGCGCAGCTGGCGATTCCGGACCTGATCAAGGAAGGCACGGTCCAGTACGGGATGCAGTCGTTCGACCAGAGCCTGATGCAGTGGTACACCAACGGCACGATCTCGCTCGAGCACGCGCTCTACTACTGCACCAATCCGACCGAATTCCAGCTCCAGGTCCAGGGCATCGCGGCCGCCAGCGACCGGACCTTCGAGGGGTTCGAGGAAAAGGGAGGCGGCCCGGGGGGGAAGCCGGGGCCGAAGGCCAAGCCGGCCACCGGGCTGGCGCCGGGCGGGTCGGGTGACGCGGTTCCCGCCGCTCGCGCGCCGGACATCCCCGGCCTGAGCAGGGACCCGCTGCAGCGCTGATGTTCAAAAAGGTCCTCATCGCCAACCGCGGCGAGATTGCCCTGCGGATCATCCGGGCGTGCCGCGAGCTGGGCATCGCCACGGTAGCCGTCTACAGCGAGGCGGACCGGGAGTCGCTCCACGTGCGGTTCGCGGACGACGACGTCTGCATCGGCCCGCCGCCGGCGCGCGACAGCTACCTCAAGATCCCGCAGATCATCGCGGCGGCCGAGATCACCGGCGCCGACGCGATCCATCCCGGCTACGGTTTCCTCGCGGAGAACGCCGAGTTCGCGGAGATCGTGAAGGCGTCGAACATCACCTTCATCGGGCCCACGCCGGAGCAGATCCGCAGCATGGGCGACAAGGCGGAGGCGCGGCGGCTCGCGCAGGCCGCCGGGCTGCCCATCGTCCCGGGCACGCCGGGGCCGGTGGGCGACGTGGAGGAGGCGCTCGCCGCCGCGCGCCAGATCGGCTTCCCGGTCATCATCAAGGCCGCGGCCGGCGGCGGCGGGAAGGGCATGCGCGTCGCCCCGAGCGAGGAGGATTTCGGGCGCCACTTCCAGCTGGCGCGCGGCGAGGCGCTGGCGGCGTTTGGCAATGACGCGGTGTATCTGGAGAAGTACATCGACCGGCCGCGGCACGTGGAGATCCAGGTGTTCGGCGACCAGCACGGGCGGGTGGTGCACCTGAGCGAGCGGGACTGCTCGGTGCAGCGGCGGCACCAGAAGCTGATCGAGGAGGCGCCGTCGCCGGCCCTCACGCCCGAGCTGCGGGCCACGATGGGCGCCGCGTCCGTGAAGCTGGCCGAGCGGATCGGCTACGTGGGTGCCGGGACGATGGAGTTCCTCCTCAACGGCGACCACTCGTTCTACTTCATGGAGATGAACACGCGCATCCAGGTGGAGCACCCCGTGACGGAGATGACGACCGGGTGGGACCTGGTGAAGGAGCAGATCCGGGTGGCGGCGGGTGAGCCCTTGTCGGTGCCGGAGAGCGGCCTGTTCCTGCGCGGCCACGCGATCGAGTGCCGGGTCAACGCCGAGGACCCCGCGCGGAACTTCCAGCCGTGCCCCGGATTGGTCACCACCTTCCATCCGCCGGGCGGGCCGGGGGTGCGGGTGGACACGCACATGTACGCGGGCTACACGGTGCCGCCGTACTACGACTCGCTGCTGGCCAAGGTGATCGTGCACGGCAACGACCGGACGGAGGCGCTGGCGCGCATGCACCAGGCGCTGGACGGTTTCATCATCGAGGGGATCACGACGACCATCCCCTTCCTGGGCCGGGTCATCAAGCACCCCGCCTTCCAGGCCGGCGATGTGGACACCAAGTTCGTGGAGCGGGAAAGCCAGCTCTTGGGGAGTGCCGAGCCGTGAAGATCGACGTCGTGTTCGCGGCCAATGCCGTCGCGCCGGCCGACCTGGCCGGGCGCACGGTGGTGGTCGTGGACGTGCTGCGCGCCACCACCACCATCGCCGTGGCGCTCGCCAACGGGGCCAAGGCGGTCCTGCCGGCCGGTTCCACCGACGAGGCGCTGCGGATCGCGCAGAACCTCGAGCACGACGCCGTGGTGCTGGCGGGCGAGCGGAAGTCGGTGCGCATCCCCGGCTTCGCGCTGGGCAACTCGCCCGCCGAGTTCGGCCCCGAGGCGGTGGCGGGCAAGACGATCGTCATGACCACCAGCAACGGGACGGCGGCGCTGATCGCGGCGCAGGGCGCCCGCGAGGTGATCGCGGCGGCGGCGGTGAACTTCACCACCGTCGTGCAGCGCGCCCGCGCGGCGCTGGAGCAGCACGGCGATCTGGTGATCCTGTGCGCGGGGGGCGACAAGCAGTTCGCACTGGAAGATGCCTTCGCGGCGGGCCGGCTCGCCAAGGTCCTGCTCCCCGCGGGCGGGCTGCGAAGGGTGACGGTCAACGACGGCGCCGTGGCCGCGCTGGAGCTCGCCCGCCATTACGGCGAGCACTGGATGCGCGCGCTCCGGGCCAGCGCCCACGGCCGCGAGCTGGTGGAGCTCGGGTTCCGCGCAGATCTCGAGACGTGCGCCGCCCAGGACACGCACCCCGTGCTCCCCCTCTACGCCGACCGGAGGATCACGGCCTATCGACCCTCGAACGAAGGATGATCTCTGGGCCATCGGGGCCCTGCTCGTGGGCGCGTTTCTCGCGCTCGCGACGACCCCCTCGGTCTCGCTAACCGGCAGCGCCGGCGTCGCCCTCGGCGGCGCCCTGCGCAGTCTCCTGGGCGTCGGGGCCGCCGCCGTCCCGCTGATCCCCCTGTGCTGGGCCGTCGCGCTGTTCGGACACTTCGACCGCTCGCTCGGCCGCCGCGTCACCGTACTCCTGGTGGGGCTCGCGATCACCGTGCCCTTCGCGGTCGGCGTCGGCGTCCAGACGTTCGGGCCCTCGGCGCGCGCGGCGCTCGCAGCACTCACGCCGCCCGAGTACCCGGCGTGGGTCGGGCTTGCGGGCGGGTTCTTCGCCTACGAGCTCTCGTTCATCGGACCGGTGGGTGAAGGCCTTCTCGCGCTGGGGGCGTTCAGCGCGCTCACCGTGATCACGCTGGGCTGGAACCCGCTGGGGATGCTGCGGAAGAAAGAACCGGTGGCGGGTGGTGGGTTGCAGGTTGTGGAAGCTGCGGGTGCGGCTCCGCCGCCGCCGGCCGAGGAGCCGGTCGAGGACCTGTTTGGGGCCGAGGGGGAAGGCGAGGAAGCTGAGGAGCCCGTCCCGGCCAAGCGTGGGCGGCGGGGTGGCCTACCACCCACCACCCACCACCCAGTACCTGCCGCGTCTGCCGAGGAACTCCCCCCCATCGACCTCCTCAACCCTCCCATTCCGCAGGCGGCCTCGTTCGAGACCGAGCTCGACCGCCTCCAGGCCGTGCTGCTCGACACGCTCAAGCAGTTCAAGGTCGAGGGCACGATCGCCGGGCGGACCACCGGCCCGGTGGTGACCCAGTTCGAGGTCGTGCCGGCCGCGGGCGTCAAGGTGGGACGGATCGCCGCGCTGGCCGACGACCTCGCGCTCACCATGCGCGCGCAGTCCATCCGCATCGTGGCCCCGATCCCGGGGAAGGGCGCGGTGGGGGTGGAGGTCCCGAACCCCACGCCGCGGATGGTGGGCTTCCGCGAGCTGCTGGAGGCCCAGGAGTGGTCGCGCGCGAGCCAGCGCCTGTTGCTGCCGATCGCGCTGGGCCGCGATCTCGAGGGGCGCTCGATCATCGCCGACCTGGCCAAGATGCCGCACCTCCTGATCGCCGGAGCGACCGGGTCCGGCAAGTCGGTCTGCATCAACACCATCATCACCAGCCTGGTCTACCGCTACACGCCGGCCGAGCTGCGGATGCTGATGATCGACCCCAAGATGGTCGAGCTGTCGATGTACAACGCGCTGCCGCATCTCCGGCACACCGTCGTGACGGACAACAAGGACGCCGCGCACGTCTTCAAGTGGGCGGTGTGGGAGATGCAGGACCGCTACGAGCTGCTCCACGCCAACCAGGCGCGGAACGTCGTGGACTTCAACCACAAGCTCGCCGAGGGCCAACAGCTGCTGAAGCCGAACGGCGAGGCGTGGGACGAGGGCCCACTCCCCTACGTCATCCTGTTCGTGGACGAGTTGGCCGACCTCATCATGACGGTGCAGGCCGAGGTGGAGACGCCGCTGGCGCTGCTGGCGCAGAAGGCGCGCGCCATCGGCATTCACCTGGTGCTCGCGACCCAGCGCCCGTCAGTCAACGTCATCACCGGACTGATCAAGGCGAATTTCCCGTGCCGCATCGCGTTCCGCGTGGCGTCGAAGGTGGACAGCCGTACCATCCTCGACCAGAACGGCGCCGAGGCGCTGCTCGGCAATGGCGACATGCTCTTCATGCCGCCGGGGAAGAGCGACCTGATGCGGTTGCAGGGCGCGTACGTCGGCACCGAGGAGACGGAGCGGCTGATGCACTGGTTCGACGCCCGGCGCGAGGAGCGGGTCGCGGCCGCGGCCGCCGAAGCAGCGGCGGAGGAGGGCGTCGGCGGCGAGGCCGACATCCTCGAGGTGGTGCGCGCGCGGATCGCCGAGGAGGAGGGCGAAGGGGAGCCGGGTGCGGCCGTGGGCGCGCCGGACGAGCGCGACGCGCTGTTCCGCCAGGCGGCAGAGGTCTGCATCCAGAACCAGCTCGGCTCGACCTCGCTGCTGCAGCGCCGGCTCAAGATCGGCTACGGCCGGGCGGCGCGCATTATCGACCAGCTGCACGACGCGGGGATCCTCGGCCCGCCGGACGGGTCCAAGGCGAGGCAGGTGCTGGTGGGCCTGGACGATCTGGATCGCCTCGGCGATTGAGCGGGCGGGGCCCGAGCCGAGCCGCCGCCGCCGCGCCCCGGCCGACGGCCTGCATCCAAGCCGTTGCCGCGCTTCCGCCGGCAGGTTCCGTCGCAGCACTGCGGTGCTTCCGGATCAGCAGGTCCCTCCGGGACGGAGCCATCCTCGCGAACTCAACTGCAGCCGCCTCCTGGGCGGCCCGCCGCGCGGCGATCGCCACCGCGAGGTCGGCGGCACCCGAGTGCGGTCGCGATCGCGCGCCGGGTAGGCGCCTGGCGCGCATATCGTGGGGCCCTTGTCGCGCACGGCGTGTGTCGAGTTCGTATACGAAGTTGACGGCGGGTCGCCGCGCGCACGACCTGCGGCCGGGGCCGCTACCTGCGGCCGGGGTTGCTACCTGCGGCCGAGTTGCTACCTGCGGCCGAGGCGGCTACCTGCGCGGCGCCGGGAACCATGCGGCGCAACCCTCGGAGTGACGCCGGTCGGCGGTCGGCAAGTTCGTATACGAAGTTGAAGCCGCGACGGGGCAGCCGGCGGTGCGCCTCAGGCGCGCTGCGCGCGGCACCACGCCGCGAGACTCGTGGGAGGAGGCCGGCGGGCAGTCGCCGACGCGGATCGGTGATCCCAGGGGCTCCTCGGCGGCCTCGTGAGTCGGATCGCCGAGCAGTGCCTCGGCCCGTGGGGCCCCGGTTGGCCGGCGCGGCTGCGCCGCCAGCTTCCAAGCGCCGGCCACCGGACGGTGCAACGGCGGTGCCAGGCCGTGCGTTGTTCTGCCACTTGGTGCGAGATTCTGGTGTGGTGGGCCGGCTGCCCGCGCGTAGCTTGGCGCCATGCTCAAGTCCGACCCCGCCACCTGGAAGGACCCCCGGCACCGGGAAGGCGCCCGCGCCGAGGCGCTCGCGGCCGACGCGCTGCGCGTTCAGGGCTACCAGGTCCTGGAGCAGCGGTTCCGCTACGGGCACTCGGACGTGGACCTCGTGGCGCGGCGGGGCGCGGTCGTCGTCTTCGTCGAGGTCAAGTCGCGTGCCGACGAGCGCTTCGGCGCCGCCTCGGAGGCGGTCACGGCGCGCAAGCAGGCCAACCTCGTCCGCGCCGCCTCGGTCTGGCTCACGCGCCACGGCAGGGCCTGGAACAGCATCCGCTTCGACGTCATCACGGTCACGGGCGGGAAGCTGGAGTGGCTCGAGGACGCGTTTCGGCCCGGGTGGAGATAGGGACGGCTGGCGGATATCAGGGTTCGGTGTATATTCGGGTGGCGGGAAGCGGGTGGTAGGTGGTGGGTTGTAGGTGGTAGCAGTCGCCGGGGGCACGTTCTGGTTACTCGCGACTGGCAACTCGCGACCACTCGCAACTCGGCGTCTCGCAACTGTACGGGAGTCTGTCTCTTCTGACCTCTGTCCTCCGAGGGACTGATGGCTGCGGAATCAGTGCAGGACGATCGTCGCAAAGCCCTGAATCTCGCGATTGCCCAGATCGAGAAGACCTGCGGCAAGGGCTCCATCATGCGCATGGGCTCGGAGCGGGCGCGGGTGAAGGTGGATGCCATCTCGACCGGCGCGCTCAATCTCGATGCGGCCATCGGCGTCGGCGGGATCCCGCGGGGGCGGGTGACCGAGATCTTCGGCCCCGAATCGTCCGGCAAGACGACGCTCGCCCTTCACGTGGCGGCCAACGCGCAGCGCGCGGGCGGTGTCGCGGCGTACGTGGACGCGGAGCACGCGCTCGACGTGGACTACGCCCGGAAGCTCGGCGTGGACATCGACAACCTCCTCATCTCGCAGCCCGACACCGGCGAGCAGGCGCTGGAGATCACCGACATCCTGGTGCGCTCGGGTGCGGTGGACGTGATCGTGATTGATTCGGTTGCCGCGCTGGTGCCGAAGGCCGAGATCGAGGGGGAGATGGGCGACACGCACGTCGGCCTCCAGGCGCGGCTGATGAGCCAGGCGCTGCGCAAGCTGGCGGGCGGAATCAACCGCTCCCGGACCTCGGTGATCTTCATCAACCAGCTGCGCGAGAAGGTCGGCATCCTGTTCGGCAACCCCGAAACCACGAGCGGCGGGCGGGCGCTGAAGTTCTACGCCTCGGTGCGGCTCGACATGCGGCGGATCGGGCAGGTCAAGGAACGCGACGTGGTGATCGGCAACCACACCCGCGTGAAGGTGGTAAAGAACAAGGTGGCGCCGCCGTTCCGGCAGGCAGAGTTCGACATCATGTTCGACGAGGGGATCAGCCACGCCGCGCTGCTGGTGGACCTCGCGGCCGAGATGGGCGTGATCGTAAAGTCGGGCGCCTGGTACGCCTACAACGACCAGCGCATCGGCCAGGGCCGGGAGAACACCAAGCTCTTCCTCAAGGACAACCCGCCGCTGATGGCCGAGATCGAGGCGAAGGTGAAGGACGGCCTGGGGATGAAGGCGGCGGTCCCGGCCGAGGACGAGGCGGTCGCGGAGGAGTAGTGGCCGCCGTCACGGCGCTCCTCCCCGACCCGCGGGGCAGCGGCGGGTTCACCGTCTTCCTGGACGGTGCGTCGTTCGCGCTGGTGGCCGCCGCGGACGTGCGCGAGTTGGGGCTCGCGGTCGGCGCGTCGCTCGCTCCCGGGCAGCTCGAGCGGGTGGAGCGGCGCGCCGAAGTGTTCGCCGCGCGGTCGGGGGCCATGCGCATCCTCGCCTACCGTGCGCTCCCCTCGGTCGAGATCGAGCGCCGCCTGGTGCGCAAGGGTCATGCGCCGGCGGCGGCGGGCGAGGCGGTGGGCGCGCTGGTGGCGGTGGGGCTCATTAACGACCAGGAGTTCGCGCGGCACTACGTCCGGACCCGGGCGCAGCGCTTCCGCTACGGGCCGGCGCGGCTCACGCGGGATCTCCGCCGCCTCGGGATCGGTGAGCGGGAGGCCGAGCAGGCGATCTGCACCGCGTTCGAGGAGGAGGGGGTGGACGCCGTCGGGCTGCTCAAGGCGGCGGCGGCCAAGAAGCTCCAGTCGCTGCGGGACGTTGAGCCGGCCGTGCGCCGCCGGCGGCTCAAGACCTACCTGCTGCGCCGCGGATTCGCGGCGGCCGACGTCGTCGAGGTGGTCAAGGCGGCGCTCGCGGGCTAAGTTTCCCCGGCTAATGAACGCCGGGACGATCCGCCGCCGCTTCCTCGATTTCTTCGCGCAGCGTGGCCACCGGGAAGTGGCCTCGTCGTCACTCGTCCCCGCCGACGACCCCACGCTGCTCTTTACCAACGCCGGGATGGTCCAGTTCAAGCGCGTCTTCCTGGGGCTCGAGCGCCGGGACTACCGGCGCGCGACCACGTCGCAGAAGTGCGTGCGCGCGGGCGGCAAGCACAACGATCTCGAGCAGGTCGGCCACACCGACCGGCATCACACCTTCTTCGAGATGCTGGGCAACTTCTCCTTCGGCGACTACTTCAAGCGCGACGCCATCGCCTTCGCCTGGGAGTACGTGACCAGCTCCGAGTGGCTCGGCATCCATCCCGATCGCATCCGCATCAGCGTCCACGCCCAGGACGACGACGCGCGCCGCCTGTGGCGTGAGGTCGCCGGCCTCGCCGACGCGCGCATCTACGGCCTCGGCGACAAGGACAATTTCTGGCAGATGGCGGAGACGGGGCCGTGCGGCCCGTGCTCCGAGATCTATGTGGACCTGGGGGCCGCGCCGGGCGCCGGTCTCGGGTCCCCCCGGGACCGAGGGGCCATCCCCCGCTTCGCGGGGACCCCGCCTTCCTCGGCCCCAGGGGAACCCTCGACCGGCACCCTCGCTGCACCGCCCGAGCACGTCTCGAACCATGTTCATTCGCTCGACCAGTTCGTCGAGCAGGCCGAGGCCGGACGGTTCCTCGAGATCTGGAACCTCGTCTTCATGCAGTTCGACCGGCAGGCGAGCGGGGAGCTGGTGCCGCTGCCCGCGCCGTCGGTGGACACCGGCGCCGGGCTGGAGCGGATCGCCGCGGTGCTGCAGGGCGTCGGCTCGAACTTCCACACCGATCTCTTCGTGCCCTTGATCGCCCGGGCCGAAGCGGTCGTCGGCCAGCCCTACGATCAGGGGCCCGCCGGCGCGCCGTTCCGGGTGATCGCCGATCACGCGCGGGCCGTGGCGTTCCTGCTGGCCGACGGTGTGTACCCCTCGAACGAGGGCCGCGGCTACGTGTTGCGCCGCATTCTCCGGCGCGCCGTCCGCCACGCCTATCTCCTCGGCCGGCGCGATCCGACGCTGGTCGCGCTGGTGGACGAGGTGGTGAAGGTGATGGGCGGGCACTATCCGGAGCTGGTGCGCCAGGCCTCCCATCTCGCCGATGTGACCCGGGCGGAGGAAGAGCGCTTCTTCGAGACGATCGAGGGCGGCCTGCTGCGGCTGAAGGAGCTGGCGTCAGTCACGGCCGAAGAGGCGTTCAAACTCTACGACACCTACGGCTTCCCGATCGACCTCACCGAGATCGTCGCGGCGGAGCGCGGGCTGTCGGTGGACATCCCCGGGTTCGAGAAGCTGCTGGACGAGCAGCGCAACCGGTCGCGGAAGGCGGCTGGCACAGGGGCACAGGGGCACCGGGGCACGGGAATTGGCGCTCGCACCGCGGGTTCTTCCGGTGCCCCCGTGCGCCCGTCCGCCCGTGCCCGCTGGACGCCGTTGCGTCCCCGCGTGCGCCAGCGCTGGGTCGGCTACGACACGACCCGCGCCGAGACCGACATCCTCGCGTTCCAGCAAACCGATGCCGGCGTGGGGCTGATCCTGCACGACAACCCGTTCTACGCGGAGAGCGGCGGTCAGGTCAGCGACACGGGCGAAGTGCGAGGCCAGGGCTGGGCGCTGTCGGTCGCCGACGTGCGCAAGGTCGAGGGGAGGACCGCCGTTTTCGGGCCGCACGAGGGGCCGTTCGAGCCGACGCCGGTCGAGGCGCTCGTAAACGAGCCGCTGCGGCACGACACCGAGCGCAACCACACCGCCACCCACCTGTTGCACGCCGCGCTGCGGAAGATCCTCGGTGAGCACGTGCGGCAGGCCGGCTCGGTCGTCTCGCCCGAGCACCTGCGCTTCGACTTCACGCACCACCAGCCCATCGCGCCGGAGCTCCTCGCCGAGATCGAGGCCGAGATGAACCGGCACGTGTGGGAGAACCGCGAGGTCATCACGCGGGAGATGCCCTACGCCGAAGCGCTCGCGCTGGGGGCGATGGCGCTGTTCGGCGAGAAGTACGGCGACGTGGTGCGGACCATCACGATCCCCGACGTGTCGCGCGAGCTGTGCGGCGGCTGCCACGTGCGCACCACCGGCCAGATCGGCCTCGTGCGGCTGGTGGGCGAGACGGGCGTGGGGGCGGGCGTGCGGCGCGTCGAGGCGCTCACCGGGCCCGGAGCCTTCGACTGGCTGCTGGGTCGGGTGCGGCTCCTGGACGACGTGGCCGAGGCCATGGGCAGCGCGCCGGAGCATCTCACGCGGCGCGTCGCGGCGTTGGTCGAGGAGCGGAAGAAGCTCGAGAAGCGGGTCGAGGAGCTGATCCGGGGTGGCGGAGCGCGCTCGGACGCGCGTGCCACCGAGGTGAACGGGACCAGGATCGCCGTCTCCGCGTCCGCGACGGCGGACCGCAACGAGATCGGCGCGACCGTCGACGCGTTCCGCTCGCAGACCGCGAGCGGCGTGCTCGTCATCGTGGCCACCGGCGAGCGGCCGGGCATCCACGTCGGCGTCACGGACGACCTCGTGGCGCGTGGCGTGATCGCGCCCGACCTGGCCAACCGCCTCGCCGCGCTGAGCGGCGGGAAGGGCGGGGGCCGCCCGCACTTCGCGTCGGCGGGTGCCGGCGACCCCACCAAGCTGGCGGAGGTGGAGCGCCGCGCGCCGGAGATCATCCGCGAAGTCTTGGAGTCCCACCCGTGACTCCACACCCTACCCCCTACACCCTACACCCGTCTTATTCATGACCCGCGATGCGGTTTCCTCCTGGCTCCACGCCCGCACACCGGCGCCGCCAGATGCACTGGCCCAGCAGCTGTCCCGGTGCCTCGACGCCGCGCCCGACGTCGTGCTCGCCGGCGATTCGCTGGCCGAGGTGGCCGGCCGGCTCGGCATCGCCACGTTGCGCGCGGTCGTGCAGCGGCAGGGCGTCGCCTACGACTCGGCCATGGACTTGCTGGTGGCGGATGCCTGGGTGACCTACGCGTTCGAGGCGGCGGCGGAGGAGGGTGAGGACATGAGCGGCCTGGCGCACCGACTATTGGAGGGGGTGCCGGCGTGAGCGCCTACCTCGGGACCCTGATGGGGCGCGCCCCGGGCCTGTGCGTCCTGGTGGACCCCGAGCGCACCAGCGCGGCCGATGCCGCAGCGCTCGCCGCGAGGGCCGAGGCGGAGGGCGTGGCGGCGCTCCTGATCGGGACGTCGTACGACGGCTCGGCGCGCACCGCTGAGGTGGCCGCGGCCATCAAGCGCGGCTCGCGCCTGCCGCTGCTGCTGTTCCCCGGCTCCGCAGCGCAGCTCGTGCCCGACGTGGACGCGGTGCTGTTTCTCTCGCTGGTGTCCGGGCGCAATCCGCAGTACCTGATCGAGGAGCACGTCCGGGCGGTTCCGTTCTTCCGCCGGCACGACGTGCCGGTCATCTCGACCGCGTACATCCTGATCGACGGCGGACGCGTGACGGCGGTGGAGGCGGTGAGCCAGACGAGGCCGCTGCCGGCCGACAAGCCCGAGATCGCGGCGGCGCACGCCCTGGCGGGGCAGATGATCGGCATGGTCGCGGTGTACCTCGACGCGGGAAGCGGCGCCGCGACGCCGGTCGCGCCGGAGATCATCCGGGCGGTGCGCAGCGCGGTCGCGCTCCCGCTCCTGGTCGGCGGGGGGATCAGGACCCGGGAGCAGGTATGTGATGCCCGCCGCGCCGGCGCCGACTTCGTCGTCGTGGGGAGCGCCATCGAGGACGGCGGGCCCGGCCGGGTCCGCGAGCTGGCGCAGGCGGCACGATGATCAACGTGCATCTGGCGGCGGCGCGGTGATCGACCTCCACACGCACCTCATCCCCGGCGTGGACGACGGCTCCCACACCATCGAGCAGTCGGTCGAGGTGCTGCAGCGCTTCGCCGGGGAGGGTGTGACGGCGGTGTGCTGCACGCCGCACCTCCGGGCGAGCGCCCTCGAGTCGGCGCCGTGCGACGACATGGACTCGCTGCTGGGCGACCTGGTGGATGCGGCGCCGCCCACTCCGGTCTTGAGCCGCGGCTTCGAGGTCATGCTCGACATTCCGGATCCGCGGTTCGCCGATCGCTGCTGCTGCCTGGCGGGGACCCGCTACTTGCTGGTGGAGTTCGGGCGCCTGGTGCCGGCCGACGCGAGCGTCGAGATCCTCTCGCGCATCGTGGCCCAGGGCCTGGTGCCGCTGTTGGCGCATCCGGAGCGCTACTCGGTTTGCTCGCCCGACCTGGCGCGCCGCTGGCAGAAGGCCGGTGTCGTGCTGCAGGTCGACGCCACCACCCTGCTGGCCGATTCGCGGCGCGCGGGCCGGGCCCGGGCGCTGCTCGAGGCCGGTTGCGCCTCGATCGTCTCGAGCGACAATCACGGCGACTCGCGGTCGGTCGCGGCCGCGGTCGGGTGGCTCGAGTCGCACGGCGGCGGGGCGCAGGCCGAGCTGCTCGCCATCGACAACCCGCGTGCGATCCTCGACGACATGCCGGTGCGGCCGGTGCCGCCGCTCAGGGTGCGGCGCTCGCTCTACACGCAGTTCAAGGATTTCCTCGTCGGAGGATCCGAGGCGTGAGCGGTCCGGTCGGGCATCTCGAGGCTCTTGCCCGGGTCGCCGTCCGCGCGGCCGCCGAGCTGGCGGAGCCGGTGGCGCGCTACGTGGCGCTGGTCAAGGGCACGCTGGCGGCGGGGCGGACGGTGTTCTTCGCCGGCAACGGCGGCAGCGCGGCGCACGCCCAGCACATCGCGACGGAGTACGTGGTGCGGTACCGGCCGACGCCCCGGCGGGCCGCGCCGGCCCTCGCGCTCTCGACCGACAGCTCGCTGCTGACCGCGGCCGGCAACGACCTCGGCTTCGAGCAGATCTTTGCGCGGCAGGTCGAGGCGTACGGACGCAAGGGTGATCTGCTCGTCCTGATTTCCACCTCCGGCCGCTCGCCCAACCTGGTGAAGGCCGCCGAGGCCGCGAAAGCGGCGGGCGTCCGGACCGTGGGGTTGCTGGCCGCGGGCGGCGGCGTTCTGGCGGCGATGGTGGATCTCGCGATCGTCGTGCCCACCGACGACACCGCGCACGCGCAGGAGATCCAGCTTGCCATCGATCACTACGTCTGCTCGCAGGTGGAGCCCGGGTTGACGTGACGCCGGGCGCCGGTCTCGGGTCCCCACAGGGACAGGCCCGAGGAGCCATCAGCGGCGCCAGTCTCGGGCCATTCCGTCCGCTCGTGGCCCTCCCTGGCGCCCACCCGGCACCGCCCCCCACCGCGGGGAACCCGCCACTTCGCGTCCGGAACGGCCCTCGCCCGGCTGTCTGCAGCCTCGTAGCCGGTCGAGAGTCCCCATGGGCCCGAGGAAGGCGGGGTCCCCGCGCAGCGGGGGATGGCCCCTCGGGCCCGTGGGGGCTCGAGACCGGCATGGCGGGGGCGCACTCGTGATCTCGCTCGCGGGCAAGCGCGCGCTCGTGACCGGCGGCACCCGGGGGATCGGCAAGGCCACGGTCGAGCTGCTGCGCGGGGCGGGCGCCGAGGTGCTGGCGGTCGGCCGCGCGACGCACGGCGACCTCGCCGACCGCGCCGGCGCGGAGGCGCTCGCCCGGGCTTTCACGGGCCCGCTCGATATACTGGTCGTCAATCACGGCGTCTGGGAGGCGGAGGGCGTGCCGCTCGAGCGGATGAGCGATGCGCAGTGGCGCTCGACCCTCTCGCAGAACCTCGACTCGGTCTTCCACGTCATCCGCGTCCTCGGCCCGCGACTCGCCGACGGCGGCTCCGTGGTGCTGGTGGCCTCCACGGCGGCGCAGCGCGGCGAGGCGTTTCACGCCGACTACGCCGCCAGCAAGGGTGCGATCGTCGCGCTCACCAAGAGCCTCGCGGTGGAGATGGCGCCGCGGGTGCGGGTCAACTGCGTGGCGCCCGGGTGGACCGACACAGAGATGGCGGCGCGGCCGTACGCCGGCGCTGGCCGCGCGGCCATCGAGGCCACGATCCCGCTCGGCCGGGTGGCCGCCGCGGAGGACGTCGCCGGTCCCATCGTCTTCCTCTGCTCGAGCCTGGCGCGGCACGTCACGGGCGAGATTCTCAACGTGAACGGCGGGAGCGTGCTGTGTGGCTGACGTCTTCCCGCTAGAGCGGATCCCGGGGCCGGTGCGGCAGATCGCGCGCACGCTGCGCGGGGCGGGGCACGAGGTGTGGTTCGTGGGCGGGGCGGTGCGCGATGTGCTGTTCGAGTCGCGCGGCGCCGGGCCGCCACCCAGGGTCGGCGATTTCGACATCGCGACCTCGGCGCTGCCCGACGCCGTGCGCGCGCTGTTCCGGCGCACGGTGCCGATCGGGATCGAGCACGGGACCGTTGCGGTGCTGAACGGCAACGGCGCGAGCCACGAGGTGACCACCTTCCGGCGTGACGTCGAGACCGACGGCCGGCACGCGAAGGTGGCGTTCGGCGTCTCGCTCGACGACGACCTGGCGCGCCGCGACTTCACCATCAACGCCATCGCCGTGCACCCCGAGACCGGCGAGATCCGGGACGCGTTCGGGGGGCGCGCCGACCTCGCGGCGGGAATCGTGCGGGCGGTGGGCGATCCGGAGATCCGGTTCCGCGAAGACCGCCTGCGGGTGCTGCGGGCGCTGCGGTTCGCCGCCGTGTTCGGCTTCCAGATCGAGCCCGCCACCTGGGCGGCGTTGTGCGCGTCAGTCCCCGATCTCGACCACCTGTCGCGCGAGCGGGTGCGCGACGAGTGGCTGAAGATGCTGGAGGCGCCCGCACCCTCGGCCGGCGTCGGACTGTGGTTGCGGTGCGGCGCCCTGCGGCGGGTGTGGCCCGAGATGGCAGAGTTGGGCCCGGGCGTGCCGGGGCGGCTCGACGCGATCGACCACCCGAGCAATCCGGTGCTCCTGACGGCCGCGGCGCTGTGGCACGCCGGCGCGACCGAGGACGTCGCCGAGTCTGCGGTGCGGCGGCTGCGGTTCTCCAACGACGAAGCGACCCTGGTGCACTCGGTCGTGGCCGGCCTCAGGGTGCCGCTCCCCGCGCCGGGGGCGACCCGCGAAGTACGGCACTGGCTGTCGAGCCACCGGAGTCATGCGCGGGAGATCCTGGTCGTCGCCGAGCCGCGGGCGCGGCGGGCCGACTTCCTGGCCGCCGTTCGGGCGATCGAGGCGTCGAGCGATCCGCTGACGGTGCGCGAGCTGGCCGTCTCGGGCGACGACCTCGTGGCGGCCGGAGTGCCGCCGGGGAAGGCGATGGGCGAGATCCTGCGGAAGCTGCTGGACGAAGTGCTGGACGAGCCGTGGCGGAACACGCGCGAGCATCTGCTGGCGCGGGCGAAGGAGCTGTCGTGACCGGCGCCGCCGGCGGGTCGGCCCGCTGCCAGGAGCTGTCGTGATCAGCACGCCGGCCTTGGGGTTCGGCGTGGTCGCCGCCTTCGCGAACCTGATGGGCGCGTGGGCGGTGACGCGCAGCGCGAGGCTCGGTCTGCGCGTCATCGAGCTGCTGTTCGCGTACGCCGCCGGCTTCATGATCGCCCTTGCCCTCGTGGGCGTCGTGCCCGAGGCGCTGGCCAAGGACCCGCTGGCGGCCGCGCCCGTCATTCTGATCGGCTATCTGCTGGTGCACCTGACGCAGCACACCGTCACGCCGCACTTCCATTTCGGCCAGGAGACCCACCACGTCAGCCACGCGGCGAGCGTGTCGGGGATCGTCGGCCTGCTGCTCCACACCTTCTTCGACGGCGTGGCGATCGCGTCCGGATTCCTGGTGAGTCCGAAGCTCGGGCTGCTCTTCTTCTTCGCCATCTTCCTGCACAAGCTGCCCGAGGGCGTGACGGTCTCGAGCCTCGTGCTCGCGGCGGGGGAGACGCCACGCCGGGCGGTGCTCGCGGCCGCCGCGCTTGGGGCGGCGACCATCCTCGGCGTTCTGCTGACCGAGCGGACCACCGTGCTGGTGCAGCACGGGCTCGCGCTCTCGGCCGGCGTCACGCTGTACGTGGGCGCGTCCAACCTCGTGCCGGAGTTCCAGGGCAAGCACGGGTGGCGGCTCCCGCTGGCGTTCTTCGCCGGGGCCGGCTCGTTCGTCGGCGCGGAAGCGCTGCTGAATCGCCTGCTGGCCTAACGGCCGCCGCGCTCTCGGTCAGCCAGCGCCGCAACCCCAGGGCACGCGCGAGCGGCCACGGACTCCCGTCCACGGCGGCCAGTCGGTGCGCCCACTCGCGCTCGAGGCGCGCCGCGATCGCTGCGGACTCCGCCAGCACCTCCACACCACGCGGGGTGAGCTCGGCGGCGGCCCTCGCCGCGGACTCGAGGCGGCCACTGCGCCGCGCCGGGTCCCGGCGCAGCAGGCCGCTCCGCTCGAGGCGGCGGAGCTGTTCGCTCACCGAGCCGGCGCCGAGCGCGAGAGCGCGGGCGAGCGCCTCCTGGGTGGGTGGTGCCTGCTCGGCGATCGCGAGCAGCACGACGAAGCCGGCGGCGCTGAGAGGCACGACCGCCAGCGCATGGTCCATCTCCCTCTCCAGGGCGCGTGACAGGCGCAGGGCGGCCGGCAGCAGGCCATTCCAGGCCGCGTTCCGGCACCGCGCGCTGCGGATCGACTTCGTATACGAACTTGACGTTGGGTCCTCCTCCCTCCGGGGCCGTTGGCTCCTCCTCACCCGGCGCCGATCTCCTCGGCCGGCGTCCCTCGGGTGCGCACCACCTTCGTATGCCAAGTTGACGTTGGATTCTCCTCGTCCGTTTCCGTTGGCTCCTCCTCACTCGGGGCCGATCTCCTCCGCCGGCGTCTCCCGGGTACGCGCCACCTTCGTATACGAACTTGCGGAGGTCGCATCACCGGACAGTCACCGGCGTAGGCGCGCTGGGCGCCCGCTGGGCGCTCGAACCCTGCGTGGATGGCCCGCTGGGGGCTTTCCTTAGGGAGAAGGCCTTACGGCGGCTCCAGGGCGGCGGTCCGGGAACCGACTCCAAGGCGACCTGGGGTCGGGGGAGGCCACCGGCGCCAGCGACGGTGGTCCCAAGAGCCGGACTCCCGCAGGACTCCGGCCCGCCGGTGACGCCAAACGGCCACCCGCCGATGCGCGAGGCGGCGCCCGGCGGCGCCCCGGTAGTGCGAGGCGGCGCCCGGGTAGTGCGAGGCCGCGCCCCGCTGAGCTTCTTCTCCGGAGTGCATTGGACTATATTGGTCACATCGAACAGACCCATGAGGTCACATGAAGGCTGCCAAGGTCTCGGAACTGAAGGCTGGGCTCAGCAAGTACTTGGCCCGCGTTAAGCGCGGGGAGCAGGTCCTGATCACCGAGCGGGGGAAGCCGGTGGCCAAGCTCGTGCCGCTGCCGCCGGCGCCGCGCGGCACCGATCCGGATGAGTGGGATCATATCCTCGAGTTGGAGCGGCAAGGTCGCATCACGATGCCCGATCGGCCCGGCGGCATACCGGACGAGTTCTGGATCATGCCGCGGCCCAAGGATCCCGAGGGGCTGGTCCTGAAACAGTTGCTGCAGGATCGCGAGGAGGGCTGGTGAGGTTCTGGGACGCGTCCGCTCTGGTCCCCCTGATGTTCGAGGAGCAGGAGAGCGAACGCCTCGACGCTGTGGCGCAGGAGGACCGGAAGGTCGCGACGTGGTGGGGGACGCTGGTCGAAGTAGCCGCCGCGATTGAGCGCAGGCATCGCCGGGGCGACTGGAAGAGTGAGCAGCGGGAGGACGCGGACGCGCGCCTCGCCGTCTCTGCCTCGTCCTGGTACACGGTCCCGCCACTCGCGCACGTTCGCACGGAAGCGATCCACCTGACGCGGGTCCACGGCCTGCGCGCCGGTGACGCGTTCCAGCTCGCGGCGGCCTTGGAGTGGTCGGGCGGCCGGGGCGAGCAGCACGTGTTCGTGACGCTCGATCGTGACCTGCGCGCCGCCGCCGCGCGCGAGGGGTTCACCGTGCTCCCGGCGCCCGGGTCGTGAAGAAGCCCGAGCCCTCGCTCTTCGTCCCGCCGGAGTCGGCGCAGCCGCTGGCGGCGCGCATGCGGCCGCGCACGCTCGACGAGTTCCTCGGCCAGGAGCAGCTGCTGGGGCCGGGCAAGGCGCTGGGCGAGCTGATCAAGCGCGGCGAGGTGGGCTCAATGATCTTCTGGGGCCCGCCGGGGAGCGGGAAGACCACGCTCGCCCTGCTGCTCGCCCAGTACACCGACCGCGAGTTCGTCCCGTTCAGCGCGGTGACCGAGGGCGTGCCGCGGGTGCGCGAGGTGATTCACGAGGCCGCGGAGCGGCTCGCGCAGTACGGCCGCCGCACCATCCTCTTCTGCGACGAGATCCACCGCTTCAACAAGGCTCAGCAGGACGCGTTCCTGCCGCACGTCGAGCGCGGCACGATCGCGCTGATCGGCGCCACCACCGAGAACCCGAGCTTCGAGATCACCGGCGCGCTGCTTTCGCGCACGCGGGTCTTCGTGCTCGACCCGCTGACCGAGGAGCACATCCGGACGCTGGTCCGTCGCGCACTGGTGGACGAGGAGCGGGGCCTGGGCAAGCTGCAGCTGGCGATAGACGACGACGCGCTCGCGCTCCTCTGTCGCGAGGCGGACGGCGACGCGCGCCGCGCGCTCCAGGCGCTCGAGGCGGCGGCCGAGTACGTGATGGGCGGGCACGGGGGCACGGGGGCACCGGGGGACGGGGGTGGCGGGGCGGGCCGTGCGTCCGTGCGCCCGTGCCTCCGTGCGTCCCACATCGCCGACGCGCTGCAGCGCCGGTTCGCGAAGTACGACAAGGGCGGCGAGGAGCACTACAACCTCATCTCGGCGCTGCACAAGGCGATGCGCGGCTCGGATGCCGACGGCGCGCTCTACTGGCTCGCGCGGATGATCGACGGCGGCGAGGATCCGCTCTACATCGCCCGCCGCGTGGTCCGCGCCGCGAGCGAGGACATCGGCCTCGCCGACCCACGTGCGCTCACCGTCGCGCTGGCCGCGAAGGACACGCTCCATTTCCTCGGGCAGCCGGAAGGCGAGCTCGCGCTCGCCGAGGCGGTGGTGTACGTCGCCACGGCGCCCAAGAGCAATCGCGTGTACGAGGCGTGGGGCAGGGCGCTGGCCGCGGCCCGCGAGCACCCGGCCGAAGGCGTGCCGCTCCACATCCGCAACGCGCCCACCAAGCTGATGCAGGAGCTGGGCTACGGCGCCGGCTACGAGTACGCGCACGCCGTGCCCGAGGCGTACACGCCGCAGGAGTACCTGCCGCCGGTGCTGCGCGGCACGAAGTTCTACGAGCCGACGCAGTTCGGCTTCGAGAAGGACGTCGCCAAGCGCATCGAGTGGTGGGAGAACCTCAAGAAACGGGCGGGGGGCTCAGAGCCGGAGACTTGACCGTGCTCCGAGTGCGTGCCGAGTCAACGCGGCTGCGCCGGCGCTCCCGCGGCCGTGAGCCCGAGCGCGTCCTTCAGGGCATCGTCCACTCGCAGCATGAGTTCTGGCGTCAGCGTCCCGAGCCGGGCGACGATCTCCTCGAGCGGCACGGTGGCGAGGGTCTGGCAGTCAATCACGCTGTCGAGCCGCAGCCCGGCCTGGCGTCCTTCGGCGCTTGCGCGAGCGACCCGCACCTTGCAGCCAAGGTCCCGTGAGCCTTGGGACGTGGTGATGGCGGCGACGACCACCGCGTCGCGCCGGCGATTGTAGCGATCCGACTGCACGACGAGAGCGGGACGCCGCTTGCGGACTGCCTGGCCCTGCGCGGTGAACGGGAACGCGACCAGCACGACGACCCCGCGGCGGACGTCAGTCGGCATCGTAGACATCGAGTGCAGGGTCGCTCCACACCTTTGCGAGCGCTGCTTGCTGGAGGAGCAGGCCGTCCGGGGTGGTCCACGGATTGGCCAAATCGGCCAGCTCTTCCTCGACCAGCTCCTCGACCAGCTTCCCCATGGGAAGATCGCGCCGCGCGGCGAGCAGCTTGAGTCGCCGGTGCCCCTCCGCTGTGAGGTAGACCATCTTCGGGCGTGGCATCGCCGGGCCCTCCGCTATGCTGTGAATGCTGTATATGCAGCATAGCGCCCAGGTCTCGCGCCCACAAGGTAGCGGCGTGGCCTGGAAGCACGGCGTCAATCAGTTGCGTGGCGGTGCGCCGCGCCGCCTGTCCGAGGGCCGGGATCGGTGGTTCTGCGCTTGACGCTTGGCGGCGGAGCGTTTACGATGTTTGCAGCGTAATCACAGTGAGGCTCCATGGCATCGTCCACAGTAGCAACGCGTCTTCCGGAGACGTTGTTGCGCGAGATCGCCCGCTACGCCAAGCGGCGGCGCATGGGGCCGTCTCAGGCCCTGCGCGCGATCGTGGACGAGTGGGTGACCACGGCGAAGTACCCCGCGATCGAATTTCGAGATGGCCCGGTTGGCAGGCGGCCCGGGCTCCGCGGTGGCCCGGACATCTGGGAACTGGTGATGGTCGCGAGAGACGTGGGCAGCGGCGCGGAGGCGTTGCGGGACTATTTCGGGCCGCACCTGCGCCTTGGGGCGATCGAGCAGGCGCTCGGGTACGCGGCCGAGCATCGAGACGAGGTGGAGAGTTGGGTGGAGGAGAACGACCGGCTCGGCGAGGAGCTGGAGCGGGAGTTCGTGGCGCGGTCGCGAGCCTAGCCGTTGCGACTCCTGCTCGACGAGAACATGGATCGGCGCGTCGCGGCGGCGCTTGCTGCGCGGGGGATCGACGCGCTGCATGCGGTGGATGTGGGTCTCGCCGGAGAGCCGGACGTGGTGGTGTTCGACTGGGCCATCGGTGAGGAGCGAGTGATCGTCACGCGCGACTACCGCGACTTCAGCCAGCTTCTCAAGGTGGCGCAGAGGGCAGGGCGGTCGTTTCCGGGCGTGTTGTTCGTCTCGCGGGCGCTGGCGCCGGGTGACGTAGGGGCGATCGCAGCGGGGATCGAGCGCTTCGCTCGGCGGCCGGAAGCCTTCGCCCCCGGAACGGCGGCCTGGGTGACGGCGGAGGGGGGATAGGGGGACAGGCTCAACCGACCCGGCGGCCCCCGGGAGCCGAGTCGCTGGGAGCTGGCCGAGGCGGCGCGAGACCTCCTGCGAGGCGGATGGCTCCCTTCCGATTTCGTGCGAACCGGCGAAGCCACGGGCCGCCAGAGGCACGATCGCCACCGCCTCGTCGCCTCCGGTCTCCGCCTTGTGAGAGAAGCCGGGACGGCGAAGCGGCGAGCGTTACACCTGCCCTCCAGCAGCTGCCTGCTGGTGGGCCAGTTCGTATGCGAACTTCCCAGATGCCGCACGGCGTCTGTCGCCGCGCAGTCAGCTGGGCGTCATCGCGCGTGCCGGCGTTGCCAGTGGTGGTCATCATGACTATCTTGAATCAACCGGTGACCGGGGAGCGCACGACGGTGGAGAAGTCGACACAGGTGGGGGTGGCGGAGGCCAAGAAGTGGCTCTCGGAGCTGCTGGGCCGCGTGGCGTATCGCGGGGAGACGATCACGATCGTCAAGCGCGGCCGGCCGATGGCGCGGCTCGTGCCCGCGGAAGGCCCCGGCGCGGGTCATCTGGCCCACGTCAAGGGTTGGTTGGAGGATGACGATCCGTTCCTGGCTGCGATGGACGAGATTGCGTCGGCCCGCCATGCACGTCCAGCGCGCCGGCCGCCGGCGCTGCGCCGGTAGGCCGTGTACCTGCTGGATACCAACGTCCTGAGCGAAGTACTCCGCAAGCGCCCGGACGCGGAACTGCTCGCGCGCCTGGGTGCCCAGGCTGCGGCAACGCTATTCACGTCCTGCATCTCGGTCATGGAGCTTCGGCACGGTGCGGCGCGACGGCCTGATCACGGCGCCTTGTGGCGTCGCATCGAGCGGGAGGTTCTTCCCCGTGTGCAGGTGCTCGGTCTGGGCGTGGAGGAGGCGCTGGTGGCCGGCGAGGTGCAGGCGCAGCTGTGGGCCATGGGGCGCCTGATTGACGTCGAGGACGTGCTGATAGGCGCGACGGCCTTGGTTCGACGGCTGACCGTGGTGACCAACAACATCTCCCACTTCGCCCGGATCCCGAATCTGCGCGTTGTGGACTGGATGGGGGGGTGAGCGGCGCTGGTCACTCCTCACGGCGGCGCTGGAGGGCATCGAGCTGCTATCGTGAGTTTTGCCAAGTGGTTACGCGGCGGACTGACGCCCGACTGACGGTGTCTCGCTAGGGTTCAAGGGAGGGTCGGTATCTCGAAAGAACTGAAGTCCGTTGCGCCGCCCGTGGAACGGGCGCTGCTGGTGGGAGCGCCCCGCAAGGGCTCGGCGGGCGCGCGCGACGTGGACGAGCACCTCGACGAGCTGGCGCGGCTGCTGGACACCGCCGGCGGGCAGGTCGCCGGGCGGATCGTCCAGCACATCGCCGCGCCGACGCCGGACCTGTACATCGGGCGCGGGAAGGCGGAGGAGGTCGGGCGCCGCGTCGTCGAGCTGGGCGCGAGCGTGGTGATCTTCGACGAGGAGCTGAGCCCGAGGCAGGGCAAGCACCTCGAGGAGGTGCTCGCCGCGCGGGTGATGGACCGGACCGAGCTGATCCTCGACATCTTCGCCCTCCGGGCGCGGAGCCGGGAAGCGAAGATGCAGGTCGAGCTGGCGCAGCTCGGGTACCTGCTGCCGCGGTTGACGCGGATGTGGGCGCACCTCTCGAGGATCCGGGGCGGCATCGGGCTCCGCGGGCCGGGCGAGACGCAGCTCGAGACCGACCGGCGGATGATCCGGACCAAGATCGGGGTGCTGAAGAAGAAGCTGAGTGAGGTGGCGGAGCACCGGGCACGGCTGCGCGGCAGGACCGGGGAGCGTGACGTGCTCAAGGTGGCGCTGGTCGGGTACACCAACGCGGGGAAGTCGAGCCTGTTGCGGGCGTTGACGGGGTCGGAGGCGCACGTCGAGGACCGCCTGTTCGCGACGCTCGACACGGCGAGCCGAGAGACGCGGATCAACGGGAAGGCGGTGCGGTTCACGGATACCGTGGGGTTCATCCGCAAGTTGCCGCACGACCTGGTGGCGAGCTTCCGGGCGACGTTGGAGGAGGCGGCGGACGCGGACGTGATCGTGCACGTAGTGGACGCGAGCCATCCGGCGTGGGAGCAGCAGGCGGAGGTGGTGGGGGAGGTGCTGCACGAGCTTGTTGCGGACGGTTCGCGGCTCCGTGTCGTGATGGCGCTCAACAAGGCGGACCGCCTGTCGTCGGACGAGCGTTCGCTGCGGGCCCGGGATGCGGAGGCGCGGGGTTGGGAGGCCGAGCCCGTGAGCGCGCTGGACGGTACTGGCTTGAAAAGGCTCAAGATGCGGCTACTCGAAGCTGTGCGGCAAGCCATCGTTCGGTGATGAGGATCACGATAATCGTGTTGGCCACCAGGCTGGCCAAGTCGTTGTGGTGTCGGTAAGTTAAGTGCCCTTCGGAACCGGCTACATCAAGACTCGGAGTCTGATGTGCACTACCTCATCACCGGCGGCGCGGGCTTCATAGGATCGCATCTTGCGGAGGCTCTGCTCGCCCGCGGCGACTCGGTCATGGTCATTGACGATCTCTCCACGGGTTCGATCCGCAACATCCAGCACCTCAAAGGCGAGCCGCGGTTCGCGTACGTCATCGACACGATGATGAACGCGCCACTTCTCGCGGAGTTGGTGGATGCCTCGGACCAGATCTTCCACCTTGCTGCGGCGGTAGGGGTTCAGCTTGTCATTGAGAGCCCCGTCCGCACGATTGAGACCAATCTCGGTTGTACGGAGCTGCTGCTGGCGACGGCCCAGAAGAAGCGACGGAAGGTCTTGCTCGCCTCGACGTCGGAGGTGTACGGCAAGAGCACGGCGGTGCCGTTCCGAGAGGATGGAGACCTCGTGCTCGGTGCCACGACCCGGGGGCGATGGAGCTACGCGTGCTCGAAGGCTATCGATGAGTTCCTGGCCATCGCCTATTGGCGGGAGCGTCGCTGTCCCACGCTGGTTGCGCGGTTCTTCAACACCGTCGGCCCGCGGCAGACGGGTCGTTACGGGATGGTCGTCCCCCGCTTCGTGACCCAGGCGCTGGCCGGGGACCCGATCACGGTGTACGGCGACGGATCTCAGAGCCGTTGCTTCACGCACGTGAGCGATGCCGTACGGGCGGCGATCCTCTTGATGGATAGCGACAGGACGGTCGGCGAGGTCTACAACGTCGGAAGCCAGGAGGAAATCCGGATCGGCAAGCTCGCTGAGCGGTTACGGGAGCTGACTGAAGCAAGTTCCGAGCTGGTGTTCGTGCCGTACAGCGAGGCATACGGGGAGAACTTCGAGGACATGCCGCGGCGCGTACCTTCCCTGGAGAAGATCCAGGGCGCCGTGGGCTACGAGCCGACGATGACCCTCGACGAGACGCTGAACTCAGTGATCGACTATCACCGCTCGCTGGAGCCAGCGACGGCGTGAGCGTGGCAGCGGGCGTCTCTCTCGTCTTCGGCGTCGCTCTCCTGGCGGCGTTGGTCGTCACGCCGGCGGCGCGAGCTCTGGCGCGACGTCTGGGCGTGGTCGCTCGACCGGCGGCCGACCGCTGGCATTCCGAGCCGACCGCACTCCTCGGAGGCGTGAGCCTCGTCCTCGCGATGGCCGCCGGCGTGGCGGTCGGCCTGCTGCCACTTGGCAGCTCGGCGGGGTTGCGCGTGCAGTCCGCATTGCTCACACCGGCGCTCGGCGTCGTCGCCGGTGCGCTCATCATGTTCGTGGTGGGCATCGTCGACGACGTGACCCGACTGCGCCCGCAGGTCAAGTTCCTACTGCAGATGCTGGCCGGCCTCACGATGATCTCGTTCGGGGCGGTTTTTCCAATCACGCCCTGGTACGTGCTGAACCTCGTTGCGACGCTGTTCTGGTTTGTGGCCGTGACGAACGCCTTCAATCTGCTCGACAACATGGACGGGATCGCGGCGGGCATCGGCGCGATCGCGTCTATCTTCCTCGGGATCGCTTTCATCAAGCAGGGCGCCGGGGTCCACGCCGTGCTGGCCTGTGCGCTTGCAGGCGCGGCCGTCGGGTTCGTGCGCTACAACTTCCATCCGGCCACCATCTTCCTTGGCGATGCGGGAAGCCTCTTTATGGGAGCGCTCCTAGCGGGGCTTGTCGTCTCGTCGCACTCGGGGGTGTCGGGCAGCTTCGTCTCAGTGCTCTTTGTGCCGGTGATGATCATCGCGGTGCCTATCCTGGACACCGGACTCGTCATGGTTACGCGCACGCTGGCTGGACGGGCGATCTCGCAGGGCGGCCGCGACCACAGCACCCACCGACTCGTGGCGCTGGGGCTCGAGGAGCGGCAGGTAGCGGTGTTGTTGTACGTGTTCTCGGTGGCAGGCGGACTAGTCGCCCTCGGGCTCACTGGTCTCGACCGTGGGCTCCGTATCTTGCTCGGAAGCACGTTCCTGGCGGCGCTGTGTCTATTCGCTGCCTACTTGGCGAGGATGCACGTGTACCAACCCGCGCCCGGAAACGCCCCGAGGCGCATGACCTTGCTGGTCGCGAACTTGCTCTACAAGCGCCGGCTGGCCGAGATCCTGCTCGACTGCGTTCTCGTGGCGCTCGCTTACTACGGCGCGTACCGCTTGCGGTTCGATGGCGCGCTGCCGCCGGACTACGTGGCTGCCTTCCAGTCCACGCTTGGCCTCGTGGTGGCAGTCAAGGTGCTCACGTTCACGCTGTTTGGCGTGTACCGCGGGTCGTGGCAGTACACTAGCCTGCTGGACCTGTACCGCGTAATCGGCGCCATCGTTGCGAGCAGCACGCTCCTGCTCTTGTTCGGGCAGTGGCAAGTGCCGGAACTGGGCGCGTCGCACAGTCTGGTCTATATCGATGCGCTGCTGGCCGCCGCGCTCGTGCTGTCGTCACGCATCTCGGTCCGGTCGCTGGATCTACTGAGGAGATCGCTGCAGTCATCGGGTGAGTCGGTGCTGATCTATGGTGCCGGAGACGGCGGCGAGATGGCGCTGCGCGAGTTGCTGAACAACAAGGGGCTGGCCCTCCAGCCAGTCTGCTTCCTCGACGATGACGTGCGCAAGCACGGAGCCCAGGTGCACGGCGTGCCTATCGTGGGAGGGGCAGAGATGCTCGCTCATGCTGTGGACCGATTCGGGGTGTCCAAGATCCTGATCGGCACAAAGAAGCTCTCTCCAAAGGTGTTGCTGGCGCTTGAATCGTTCGCAGCCGAGCGCGGTCTCGAGTTGATCGAACTAGACATCCAATTCAGGAAAGTTGTCTCTGTTGCCAAGCAACCGGGCGTGCATCTCCCGCCGGAGCGGCTCCAGAGCGACTGGGTGGAAGGGCCAAGCGGCCTGAAGCAGCACGCAACGGAGCCCGCCTAGTCAGCCGCGATCACATGCGTCCTGCAGGGCCCCGCTCGTCTGAAGATCGAACGTAGCGCAGAACCGTACCGTGCGCGGCGTGGAGGGGCGATCCTCCGCCGCGCGTCCAGCCAGGCTGATGGGCGCTTCGTGAAGAGCACGTCCCGAGCCCAGCGCACGCCGGATTGACCGGGATACTGCCGATTATGCGAGGGGCCAAAGCGGCGCGTGGTGGAGGCAGTAGTTCGGGCAGACCCACGCGACTGCCGTGATCTGCCGATTCCTGGGGAGCGACGTGCCTAGACCAGATACAATACACACTGCGCGAACGTGGATCGTGATCCTCAGGTGCCTGGCGGCGTACGGGCTCCTGCCAAACGCCGTTCTGCTGTTGGCAGCCGGTTACTTTCACGTTGGCCACCCCTACATCAACATCGACTATCTTGTACTCTGCGCGTGCCTGCCTGCGAGGCGGCGCTGGGTGCCGGTTGCGGGCTTCGCAATACTGTTCTTGCTCGATGTCTCGACCATGGTAGCCCCCATATTCAACTACCCCGTGGCGGATATTCTCCCCTCGATTCCAGATGTGATGCAACTGGTAACGTGGCGAACCCTCCCCTGGGTGGCCGCGGGGGCCGTAGGCATTGTCGGGTTTGGGACGTTGGTCGTTCTGGCAGCCGGGCCGCGCGACGGGCGTGTGTGGCGTGCTGGCGTTGCGGCCGCGGCGGTCATCGTCGCTGGCGCGGACGTGGTTAACGGCAGTGGCCCAGTGGCGATGGGCCGGCTCATTACGCCCGTGAATGTGGCAGGCTCCCCGATATTCAGGCTCGCGCGCGCCGTCGTTGTTGGGTCTCACGTGGTACCAGGCGAACAGTTGCTCCGGCCGGCGGCGTCCGCGACCGCCGCACTGTTCGAAGCGGCTCGGGGAGGGGCGCGAGCCGATCGCCTTGCCAACACAAACGTCGCACTCGTGATCGTGGAATCGCTTGGTCTGTTCCAACGCGCTGATGCCAACCGACTCGTTCTCGATCCCCTGCTGACCGAAGCAGTGCAACGCAGATACGACGTGACGGTCGGTGATCTGCCGTTCAAGGGGGGCACGACGAGCGCAGAGTTCCGAGAGCTGTGCGGCGTCGTGAGCGATTTCGTCACGGCGCTCGCGCACGATGTCCCAGGTTGCCTTCCGGAGATCCTCCGGCGCCAGGGGTTCCGCACGACAGCCGTTCATGGGAACCGGGGGAATTTCTTTCACAGGAATGTGTGGTGGCCGCGCCTGGGATTTCAGCAGATGCTGTTTGCCGAGCAGCTCGGTCCGATCATCGGGAGTCGGCGATGCGCGCTTCTGTTTGACGGGATCTGCGATGAGGACGCCATCAGCGTGGTGCACGGGCTGCTGCGGGAGCGAGCGGATAGCGGGCGTCAGTTCGTGTACTGGTTGACGCTGGATTCGCACTTCCCTGTAGAGCATTTCGCGACCCCCCACCGGGTGTTTCCCTGCAACGCCGACCCGGTCACGGCGCGCTATCCGGATCTGTGCGCGGAGGTAGGGATCTGGCGCAGCGTGATGGAGGACGTGGCGGCTATGGCGGCAGACCCATCGGTGCCTCCGACATGGTTCGTAATCGTCGGAGACCACACCCCACCATTCTTGTCCGGGTCGATCCGCCAGTTGTTCGTGGCTGGACGAGTGCCGTATGCCGAGTTGCTGCCGAAACAGGCCGTGGTGCGGCGCGTGCCCCGTTCGCGCCGGCTCAGGCAGGCTCCTGGAGGCGGGCTGAATGGACTGGGATCAGCTCACTAGGGAGATCATTGAGGGGTACAGACGGTCCCTGGTCGACATGCTGGGCCTCAACGACGCACACCAGGCTGCGACTCCCTCAGCCATGCGGGGATCATCCTGGCGGTCGAGGAAGAGTTCGGCGTGCACTTCAAGGTCGTGGACTTGATCCGCCTTCAAAACGTGGGGGAGCTTCAAGCGTTGGTGGATCGCATGGTCCCGACGAGATCCACGGCGAGCGGTAGCTGAACCCAGACCGTTCTTCCTCAGCCTAGGGACCCCGACGGCTTATGCCGTTCAACTCCTATTCCTATCTCCTGTTCCTCCCTGCGGTGTGCCTACTCTACTGCCTCGTGGGGGCGAGGAACCGCTGGCTGGCGCTTCTGCTGGCCAGCCTCGTCTTCTACGCCGCCCCGGGGGAGCCCGTCCTGTTCCTCGCCTTGGGGCTGGTCGCGGGAACCGCCTACCTCACGGGTCTTGAGCTGTCTCGGCTGCCGCTGGGGCGGCGGCGAAGCCTGGCATTCTGGGCGGGTGTGGCCTTCCTGCTGCTGGTGCTGCTGGGGATGAAGTACGTGCCGTTTCTGTCGCACAATCTCAACGTACTGTTGCACTGGACGGGAACTGAGCTGCGACTGGCGGAACCTGGAGCGGTGGCGTCCCTGGGGGTGTCCTTCTTCGTCATCCAGGCCATCTCCTATCTGGCCGATATGCACCGGGGCCTGGCTCCGGCTGAGAAGCATTCAGGCCGTTTCGCGCTGTACCTATGCTTCTTCCCGAAGCTCACGCAGGGTCCTATCGAGCGCGCCGGGGATCTCTTGCCGCAACTCAAGAGCCTGCGCCTTCCCGACCCAGGGGATGTGCGGGAGGGGTTGCTGCTCCTCACCTGGGGAGTGTTCAAGAAGGTGGTGATCGCCGACCGTTTGGCCCTGTTCGTGGACCCTATCTACGGCCGGGTCCACCTGTACGCTGGCTTGCCGCTTCTATTCGCCACATACCTGTTCGCCCTGCAGTTGTACGCCGATTTCTCGGGCTACACCGACATGGCCTTGGGCGCGGCCCGGCTGTTCGGCGTGCGATTGACGCAGAACTTCGACTCTCCTTACCTTGCCCGCTCAGTCGCGGACTTCTGGCGGCGCTGGCACATTTCCTTCTCGTCGTGGCTGAGAGACTACGTGTTCCTGCCGCTGGTGTACAAGACCGGTCGGGCGCTCGACGGCCGCCTCCCCCGCGTGATCTCGGAAGAGAAACTCGGCTACGCCGTGGCCGCTCTTGCGACCATGGCGCTAGCCGGTCTGTGGCACGGCGCGGCGCTGCACTACGTCGCCTGGGGGTTGGTCATCGCGGCGTTCATGGTGCTCTCGGTGCTGACGAGGAAGCCCCGCAGGAGGCTCGCGAAGCTCCTCTACGGGGGGAGACTGCGCGGAGTCCACGACGCGGTGAAGATCGTGACGACCTTCAACTTGATATGCCTTGCCTGGATCTTCTTCCGCGCCCCCTCCTTGAGGGATGCCTGGTATACCCTCACACACCTCTTTACGGGGGGCGTGGCCTCCCTGGGGGCGCTGCAGGATCTCCGCCTCTCCGCGCACGCTTTGACCGCGAGCAACGGCGACCTCGTGATCGCGTGTGCTTCGCTCGGCATCATGGCGCTGGCCCCCGGCCTGGCCCCCCGCTTCTCCCGGGGCCCCTGGTGGATCCGCTGGTCGGCGTATGGCGCGCTGGTCGGCTGGATCGTCCTGTTTGCCACCGAGCGAGGTGGAGCCTTCCTCTATGCTCGGTTCTGAGCCATGAAGCGGCTCCTCCTCCGGCTCCTCCTCTTTCTCGCGGTCCTGGAGGCGGCCGGCTGGGTGCTCCTCGCTCATCAGCAGTTCTGGTACGGGGAGGCTGAGCGCCGCCTGTCCCAGGGTCAGGTGCAGGTCGCCTTCATCGGTTCCTCGCGAGTGGCAGACGCCGTCGTCCCAGAGCAATTCAGTCGGGCGGCAGGTCTCGCGGAATCCGCGGCCGTCAACCTCGGGCGCGGCTACTCCACGCTCGCCGAGCATTACTTTGGCCTTCGCCGCCTGGCAGGAGCTTCCAGGCAGGGGCTGAGAGGCACCGTGGTCTTTCTGGAAGCCGCCGGGGGGATGCCGGACTTCACGACGACCTGGGACGAGCCGTGGTTGGCACCCGAATACCCCGATCTCTTGGCGCGGACCATGGCGCTCGCCGACCTTCCCTCCTTCGTGTTTCGCTCCCCGGCGTCGCTGGAGGAGAAGGCAGCCGTGGGGACGGAGATGGTTTCGTCCCTGGCGGCGCTGCGAGGTTCGTGGCTTCTCTACGCGCACCAACTGGCGGGGGCGGCCACGGGAGCCAGACTCTTGTCTGCGGGAGGGGTGCTGACCGGCGGAGAAGAGGTTCGCGTGGGACGCGAGCTCGCGCTGGGTTCAGTCCAGAGGCAGCTCCAGGATCAGAAGCAAGTCAGCAAGCAGCAGGCCGACCTCAGCGTCCTGGCCAGCATTGCGGCTCTGGTGAAGCGAGAGGGCGGGGAGCTCGTCCTGTTCACGATGCCCCTCAGCAGCGTTCAGGAAGCGCCGCTACGGACCGCGAGCGGAAGAAGAAACTGCGACGCTGCGGGTAGATTGCTGGCGTCCTGGGGCATTCCCCTCCTGAGGGTAGCTTTCCCCGTCACCGACGAGGACTTCCCTGACAGTTGGCACCTTAGGAGATCCCGGGCTCCGGAGTTCTCGCAGGCGCTGGCCCAATCATGGCTGCGATTTCGGGCCGGGTCGGATGCACGTAACGGTGCGTCCAACCCCTGTCTCGCGTCCTAGGACAGCCGTTTCAAGCGACGTCGGACACATCAGGGGCGGCCGGGGCTGTTGTTCCGTGTTGTTGTGCGGCACCCTAATTGCCGTTAATCTATGAGGTTACGGCGCCCCCTGTGAAGAGTATCAGCCAGTCTCCTCCTTGGCAGATAGGTCCGGACCGGTATGCTTCGAATCGCCCTTCTGGGATGCGGCCGTATTGCCACACGCCACGCGGGGCTTCTCGGCGGCGGCGCCATCGCTGGAGCGAAGCTCACGGCCGTGGCTGACACGGATTTTCCACGGGCCCAGGCGTTCGGGGCCCAGTACAAAGTGCCGGCGTTCGATTCCCTCGAGACGATGTTGGCCAAGGCTGGTAGCGAAATCGACCTGGTTTCGATTCTCACGCCGAGCGGTCTGCACGCGGAGCACGCGCTCGTGGCGGCGGCGCACGGCAAGCACGTGATTGTCGAGAAGCCGATGGCGCTTACGCTCGAAAGCGCCGATCAGATGATCCAGGCCTGCGATGCGGCAGCCGTCCGTCTCTTTGTGGTCAAGCAGAATCGATTCAACGTTCCGGTGCAGCAGCTCCGCCGCGCTCTTGTGGAGGGGCGGTTCGGCAAGCTCGTCCTCGGCACGGTGCGGGTGCGCTGGTGCCGAACGCAGGCTTACTACGACCAGGACGCGTGGCGGGGCACCTGGGCTCTCGATGGCGGCGTCCTCGCCAACCAGGCCAGCCACCACGTGGATCTTCTTGAGTGGATGATGGGCGATGTCACCAGCGTGTTCGCGCGGGCGACCACGGCGCTGGTGAAGATCGAGGCTGAAGACACGGCAGTGGTCACTCTTCGCTTTCGGAGCGGAGCCCTCGGCATCATCGAGGCCACGACTGCGGCCCGCCCGCGTGACCTTGAGGGCTCGATCTCTATTCTGGGCGAGAAAGGAAGCGTGGAAGTCGCGGGATTTGCCTTGAACGAGATGCGCGTATGGGCATTCACGGAGCCGCGAGACGAGGATTCGCATGTCCTCGAGCGGTTCTCCGTCAATCCACCCAACGTCTACGGTTTCGGCCACCAGGCCTACTACGAGCACGTGGTGGACTGTATCGTAAACGGCGCACCGCAGCTCGTTGACGGGCTGGAAGGCCGCCGCAGCCTCGAGCTCATCTCCGCCATCTATGAATCCATCGAAACTGGCAGCGACGTCTCGCTGCACTTTGAGCCGCACAGGTGCCGCCTAGGTATAAGGTAGTGCGCGGCGTCATTGGAGCCCTGTCGACGGGAGGGCCGCTCGCTGAGACTTGGGCGGGCTCCGGCTCGGGTCCGGGGTGATGGTTCCACCCGCGGCGCACGAACTCGTTCGTTTCGTAGGGCGCGTGGACATGGGGCCCGACTCCAAGATCGGTGTCTTTGTGCTCATTGGGGAGTGCGCGCGTGGCCAGGACGAGGCGGCGGCTGTGACCGTGATCGGTGCGAGAGCGGTCATTCGGTCCCACAGCGTCATCTACGCGGGGAACGTCATCGGCGACGACTTTCAGGCTGGCCACGGCGTGCTCGTACGTGAAGACAACCGCATTGGCAACCGGGTGAGCATCGGGAGCCACAGCGTGGTCGAGCATCACGTGATCATTGCGGATGGTGTCCGCCTGCACTCGGGCGTGTTCGTGCCGGAGTACTCGGTCCTCGAGTCCGATTGCTGGCTCGGGCCCGGTGTGATCCTCACCAACGCGCGGTACCCGCGCTCGCGCGGCGTGAAAGAGACTCTGCGCGGCCCGCGAGTGGGTCCTCGCGCGAAGATCGGCGCGGGCGCGATGCTGCTGCCGGGCGTCGTCATCGGTGAGGATGCTCTCGTTGGAGCCGGTGCCGTGGTCACCAAGGACGTGGCGGCGGGTTCGGTCGTGGCGGGCAGCCCAGCCCGCGCCATTCGGAGGCTGACCGAGATCGAGGCCTACCGGCCTGCAACCGGCGACAGGGACCCTGTGTGAGCATGATTCCGCTCGTTGACTTGAAAGCGCAGTACGCCGGGATTCGGGCGGAAATCGCCTCCGCAATCCAGGGCGTGCTCGATGGGACCAGGTTTATTCTCGGACCGGAAGTCCGCGGGTTCGAGCAGGAATTCGCGGAGTACGTCGGCGCTGCGCACGCCATCGGGGTGAGTTCAGGCACCGATGCGCTGCATCTGGCATTGCGTGCATGCGGAGTGAAGCCAGGGGACGAGGTCATCATGCCGGCGCACACGTTCATCGCGACCGCCGAGGCCGTTGTGATGGCTGGGGCGACGCCGGTATTCGCTGATATTGACAGGCGAACCTACAACTTGGATCCGGCCGCGCTTCAGGCGAGTATCACGCCAAAGGCGCGGGCCGTGATCGCGGTCCACTTGTACGGTCAGCCTGCCGATCTGGACCCTATCCAGCAGGTGGCCTCTCGACACGGCCTCATCGTCATCGAGGACGCAGCGCAGGCACACGGAGCGTGCTACCGCGGACGCAACGTGGGAACGCTCGCCGACGCGGCGTGCTTCAGCTTCTACCCTACCAAGAACTTGGGCGCGTACGGTGACGCGGGGGCCGTCACGACGAACGATGAGGCGATTGCCGAGCGGATCAGGATGCTCCGGGACCATGGGCGCCGCGACAAGTACGAGCACTTGCTGGAGGGGTACGGCAACCGGCTCGACGAGCTGCAGGCAGCGGTCTTGCGTGTCAAACTCCGGCACTTGGCGGTCTGGACGAAGCGGCGCCGGGAACTCGCGGACGCCTACCGCGGGCGCCTCACGGCCGCCGGGATCGAGCCGCCGTTTGTCCCCGAGTGGGCGGAGCCGGTGTGGCATCTGTTCGCGGTTCGGGTCGCAGGCCGAGCGGAAGTACGGCGCGCAATGCAGGCTGCAGGTGTCGAGACGGGGGTGCACTACCCGACGCCGCTGCACTTGCAGCCTGCCTTCGCGAGGCTGCGGTACGCACGCGGGAGCTTGCCGGTGGCCGAGCGGGCTGCGGACGAGGTACTGTCGCTCCCACTGTACCCGGAGCTTTCCCTTGAGGCCGTATCGCAGATCGTGTCGGTGCTCGTCGCTGCGACGGCGACTTCGGTCGGGGCGGGTTGACGGAACGTGGAGTCCACTGCAGCGTGAGCTACCGCCTAGTCAAGCTGACGACCCACTACCCCCTCTACTTGGACGATTTCTGTCGTCGTTTCCCTCACCGCGACAGCATTGGTTACGAGGCGGCCGCGGCCCAGCTCCACGCGGATGCCTTTGCGTGGGCGGACTTCTACGCCAGGAACCTGCGAACCCTGGGCGTGGAGGCGCATGAACTCGTTGCCAACGCGGAGTGGCTGCAGGCAGCGTGGGCCCGCGAGCACGGTCGCTCGGAGACCGGCGATGCCCTTGTGCTGCGGCAACTCGAGGTTCTTCGCCCTGACGTGCTATTCATTCAGGATATCTTCCGGTTCGGCGGCGACTTCATCCGTGAGTTGCGGGAGCGTGCGCTGGGCATTCAGCTCGTGCTGGGGTGGTGCTGCTCTCCGTACGGTGACGCCCATGTCAGTGCGCTGCGGGCCTGTGACGCGTTGCTCACATGTACGCCGGGATTCGTCGATGAGTTCCGTACGCTAGGGCGCCCGGCCTTCCTGCTGAACCACGCATTTGAGGCAACTCTTCTCAAAACGCTGCCGAGCCTGCGGGACCCTGTGGCAGACGTCGTATTCTCGGGCCACATCGTGCGAGGCCCCGGGTGGCATGACGTGCGTGGTCGCCTGCTCGAGCAGCTCGTCTCGGGCGGGTTCGATCTGCACGTGTTCGGCAAACTCGTGGAGGAAAGCCGAGGTCGGACCCGGCTGAAACAAGCCGCGTGGGCGGCTTCCCGCGCGCTGGGCGCGGTCGGTCTTGGACGTATGGCGGATCAGGTTCCGGCGTTGGCGAAGGCACGCACTTGGTCGGGGCCGCCGGACCGTGCGCGCTTCTCCCCGGCGTTGCGGGCAGCCGTGCGGCCCCCGCTCTTCGGTCGGACGATGTACAGGACGCTCCAGGCGTCGCGCGTAGGCCTAAATGTTCACATTGATGTAGCGCGTCGTTACGCAGGCAACATGCGCCTGTTCGAGTGCACAGGCGCGGGTACATGCCTTCTGACGGACTGGAAAGAGAACCTCGGGGATCTCTTTGAGATTGACAGCGAGATCGTGGCTTACCGCTCCCCAGAGGAATGCGCGGAGAAGCTGGGATGGCTGTTGGCGCATGAGGCCGAGCGCCGAGTGATCGCGGACCGCGGGCAGGCACGCACGTTGCGGAGCCATACGTTCGCACTTCGGGCGGTTCAGCTCGACGACATCATTCGCGGCCTGCTTGGCAGTACCTCAGCGCCGCGATGGACTGGCTCGGTAGCGAACGCGGGGGCACGCAATAGGCGGCAGGCGGAGTGATGAGACTGATGAAAGAGGCAGTGCGCAGTGTGTTCAATTGGGCGGGTTTGGACATCACCCGGCTTCGTCCGGGCCGCATACCGGTCGATGCCGATCCCTATGATGGCCAGACGATTGACGTCGTCCAGCCGTACACGATGACCTCGCCTCAGCGTATTCTCGCGCTCTGCGAGGCCATCAGATACGTTGTTCGGTGCCGCGTTCCCGGAGATGTAGTTGAGTGTGGCGTATGGAGAGGCGGGAGCGTCATGGCCGCCGCGCGCACGCTGCTCCGCCTCGGCGACCGATCGCGGACGCTGTTTCTGTACGACACCTTCGAGGGGATGCCGGCCCCGGACCGTCGTGATGTGGATTTCTCGGGGGTGGCTGCCGCGGACATCCTGTCAACAGCCCCGCGCGACCGCGAGAATCGGTTCTGGTGTATCGCCGACCGCGGCGACGTTGAGCGTGCCGTTCTTTCTACCGGCTATCCAGCTGCTGGCATCAGGCTGGTCGAAGGCAAGGTCGAGGATACCATCCCAGGCACGCTGCCAGGCCGAATCGCGTTGCTTCGGCTCGATACGGATTGGTACGCGTCCACCCTTCATGAGATGGAGCACTTGTTCCCACTTCTGCAGCCGGGCGGCGTCCTGATCGTGGACGACTACGGACAGTGGCAGGGTGCACGACAGGCTGTTGACGAGTACATCGCGCGGTCTGGTGCGCAACTGCTCCTGCACCGTATTGATTACAGCGGCAGGATTGCGGTAAAGTCGGGCCCCTAGTGACACCCGGTTGTCTTCAGTTGGTCTTCCCGCTGCTGTCTGGCTTCGAGCCGTTTGCCCTGAGCTGCCGCGACGAGCGAAGCGGGAGGTCAGAGTGTCAGTCCACGGAGGCGGCACGCGGATGAAGCCACTGCTCCTGAGCGCGGCCGATCTCGCCGGCGGGGCAGCACGTTCGGCGCACCGGCTTCACGTCGGTCTCCGTCAGGCGGGGATCGACTCTCGCATGCTCGTGCAGTACCGCGCCAGCGACGACGCGACCATACTCGGCCCCACGGGAATCCGCGAGCAGGTGCACGCGCGGCTGGCGCGGCACCTCGACCGCGTGCCACTCGCGGTGCGGCGCAAGCGCCCACTGTCGGCGTGGAGTACCCAGTGGCTTGCGAACCCGGTAGCAAGCCGCGCACTGGCTCTTGATGTGGATCTCTTGCACTTGCACTGGGTCGGCGCGGGATTCGTCCCCATCGCACTGCTCAGGCGATTCGCTGGGCCAGTGGTTTGGACGATGCATGATATGTGGCCCCTGACAGGGGGCTGTCACTATGACGACGGATGCGAGAGGTACCGCGAGCGCTGTGGCAACTGCCCGATTCTCTCATCGCGGCGGGACACGGACTTGAGTCGCCGGGTTTGGCGCCGCAAGGATCGGCAATGGAGAGATGTTGACATCACAGTAGTTTCGCCGAGCCGCTGGCTGGCGGATTGCGCCCGGAGGAGCAGTCTGTTCGGGCGGCGAAGGGTTGAAGTGATCCCATACGGCCTGCCGCTCGACCGCTATCGCCCCGTCGCGAAAGCGGTGGCGCGCGATATCCTTGGCCTCCCGCAGGATCGGCGGCTAATTGCATTCGGCGCCATCGGCGGCACGAGCGACCGACGAAAGGGCTATCATCTTCTCGTGTCCGCCCTGCATCGCGTGGCCGCCCGGTGCTCGGTCTCGTCCGCGCTTGTGGTGTTCGGAGCTTCCGCCCAACCGCACAGCCAGGATTTCAGCTTCCCGTCCTACTTCCTCGGTCACCTTCATGACGACGTGACCTTGGCTCTCGTCTACTCCGCGGCGGACGTCTTTGTCGCTCCGTCCACGCAGGACAATTTGCCGAACACCGTCATCGAGGCGAGCGCATGTGGCACTCCATGCGTCGGCTTTGCGGTCGGCGGGCTGCCGGACCTCGTCGAACACCGGGAGAGCGGCTACTTGGCGCGTCCGTTGGAGGTCGAGGACCTGGCTCACGGAGTCCAGCTGCTGCTCGAATCGCCAAGCCTGTCGGCTGCTTGGGGGGCCCGGGCGCGGGCCCGCGCCGTGGCCGACCACAGCCTTCAGCGCCAGGCAGAGCGGTACATCGCGCTCTATGGTGAGCTGCTTGGCTCGGACCTGCCCGAAAAGGGCGGGGCGTGAAGGAGGCCTCGGCGGTGCTCGTCGGCAGCTCGGCTCTCGGCCGTGACGCGGGCTCGGTGGGCGGAAGGCCCTTGCGTCTGGCCGGCCCCAACGCCGTGGCCGCTGCCCTGCTGCTCTATCTCCTCTTCGGCTGGCCGCTGCTCTACATGGGTTACGCGTACGGGGTCGGCCCAGCAATTCCATTCACGTGGCTCGCCGTTCTGCTGGAGGTGCTCGTGCTCCGCCAAGTACTCGCGCGACCTGGCGCGGGGCGTGCGGAGTTCGACATGGGCGTTCTCGGCGCCGCGCTACTCTACGCCTGGGTTACTTCCGTAATCCTCCTTGCGAGGGACGTGCGGATTTTCGCCCCATTCGTCTACACAGACTTTCTCACGAAACATGTTGTGTTGGCGGGAGCTCTGTTGCTTGTGGGCATCCGGTTTCCGCGGGCCATGGCCGCACTCCGTTCGCCCTGGGGCCGGAGAAGCGCCATGGCGTGCGCGGGGTGCCTGGGATTGGGCGTTGTGTTGGCGTCCTGGCTGAACCCGGGCAGCGTCCAGTTACCCTGGTACTTTCTCGGCATTCCCACGTTCAACGCCGAAGGCACGCAGGTCAATTACCTGTTCGTGTCGGACTTCCTCGCCATAGCGGCGCTGCTGGTCCTGAGTCAGGTGCGCTCATTCTGGATCCGGGCCTTGATAGCGGTCGCAGGGGGCGTTCTCCTCTTCTGGACTCAGTCCAGGGCGGCGCTCGCCGCATTCTCCGTTGTCGCAGTTGTAATTCTCCTGGTCCATTGGTTTCGACTCCGTCTGTGGCTCCGTTTGCTCGCGGCTGCCGTGCTTCTGCCTCTGTTGTTTGTGCTCTTCACGCAGCTGAGGCCGGTGATCTCCGAAGTCGGGCCAGTCGGGGAGCTTCAGCGCTTCGACGTAACACAACTTCAGTCCGATCCGTCCCTGCAGTCGCGCGAGGAAGTGGCCGCCCAGGGAATGTTCTATCTGAGGAAGCACTGGGTGCTTGGGCACTTCATGGGAGAAGTGCTTGAGGGCCGCCAGGGGAACTACATTCACAACTGGCTGTCGTTCTGGGATGAATACGGGCTTGGTCCATTTGTGATCTTCATTCTGCTGTACGCTGCAGCCCTCTTCCGAATCACATCGGCGTATGCGTCTGAACCCAACCGGCCCGAGTTGGAGTTCCTGTTCGGCTTGTCCTGGATGGTGGGGATCAGCATAGTCGTCGCCCGGAGTTACGGATCGCAGCAAGTGTGGCTGGTACTGACTGCGGTGCCAGCGACGCTTGCCGCGACCAGGCGGAAAGCGCGGTTGGCGCCCGCCCAGGCGGCGCCTGCCAAGGATGCGGAGGTAGCGACGTGAACCGCCTCGGGGTTGCAGTGCCAACTTGGAATGCTGGGCGCACTTTGGAGTGGACCTTGCTCAGCTTGCGACAGCAGGTGGGATGCACGGTCGAGGCCGTCGTCGCTGACAGCGGATCCACCGACGCGACGCTCTCGGTGTGCGCTGCGGCAGGCGTGCGAACGGTGTTCGAGCCGCCCGGGAATATGTACCGGGCGGTGAACGCAGGGCTCCGAGCGCTGGACTGCGCCTGGCTGACGTATCTCAATGCCGATGACATGGCCTACGCGGATGCGTATGCAGCGCTGATCGAGACGGGCGAACGTACTGGCGCAGATCTGGTGTACGGAGACTGCGACTATGTGGATGGGCACGGGAGGTTTCTCTTCTCGATGCGGGCTGCGCCCCGTCGCCTGTTGCGTGGAATGTACCGGGTGGGCATGATGCCCTTTCAGCAACCATGTGCGGTCTTCAGGCGGGAGCTCTTCGACAACCTCGGTGGCTTCAACCCGCAGTACCGCCATATCGGCGATCTGGACTTCTTCAGTCGGGCCGACCAGGCCGGAGCGCGGTTCGAGCAAGTGCTCGGGTTGACCGTCGTGGCCTTCCGTTTGCACCCGGGTCAATTCAGTGCGCGAGAACATCCATCCACCCGTGAAGAGGTGGCGCGGTACCTGACACGTCTGAAGTCGCCAGTTCGCCTGAATGACCGATTGGCCAGCTGGTGGTGGCGGCTCGCAAACGCGAGGGAGTACGTCGTGCGCCGGTTACGAGCGGGGACCTGGAGCGACCGTCCGCCGCAGGTGGGCGCGTTAGGCGGCGTGGGTGCCGGCGCGGCACGGGAGCCCGACCGGTTCTCCGGACCCGCCGAATCGGCTCAGGACGCTGGTGAGCCGCATCATTGAGGTGGAAGCGTGGTGATTGGGCTGAACCTTCTGTACGTCCTGCCAGGTCGTGTCGGCGGGACGGAGACTTACGCCGCCGGTTTGCTTCACGGGTTCGCGGGCATTGCCGGATCGGACCAGTTCTTCGTCTACGTGAGTCGCGAGGCTGCCGATTGGCCGCTGCCGGCGGGGCCGCGATTCCGGCGGGTCATTTGCCCGGTCGACGCCAGCTTCAGGGTGGCGAGGTACAGGTATGAGCAGACGCAGCTCCCGGCGCGGTTGGGTGCGGACGGAGTTCACCTCCTGCATTCTCTCGGATATGTGGCCCCGCTGCGGCTCCCATGTCCGAGCGTCGTCACCGTCCATGACGTGCACCACCGTGCATATGGGTCGCCTTGGTCATGGCCGAGGCGAATGCTGCTCGAGTTCTTTGTCAGCCAATCCGTCCGCCGGGCCGCAGCCGTGATTGCCGTTTCCAGATTCTCGCGTGACGAGATTGCTCAGGCCTATGGGGTGGCGGCTCGGCAGATTGATGTCGTCCTGGAGGCTCCCAAGCCGCGCAGCGAAGCTCTCGCCTTGCCCGCTGGGCCTTCTCCGCTGGTCCGCCGGGGTGTTGGAGGCCGCTACCTGTTGGCGTTCGGCGGCCTACAGCCGAACAAGAACCTCCCCCGCCTGGTTCAGGCGTTCCGGACTGCCAGGCGCCAGTCTGGACTTGAGCAGGAGTTGGTGATCGTCGGCCGCCTGCCGGCTGGGCTGCGGCTCCGTCGTGGCGACGGAGTCGTCACGACGGGGTACCTCGATGATGCTGATGTCGCAGCCGCGCTCCGATGCGCCGACGCCCTGGTCTTCTCGTCCACCTATGAGGGCTTCGGTCTTCCGGTGCTTGAGGCCATGGCGGCGGGTGTCCCGGTGGCGTGCTCCAACGTGACCGCGATGCCTGAAGTCGCGGGAGACGCTGCACTTTACTTCGACCCCGAGAGCGTTGACGACATGACACGTAAGATCGGTGATATCAGCCTGAACGAGTCGCTGCGGATGGAACTTCGCGCCAAGGGCTTGGCCCGGGCCGCGGATTTCACGTGGGAGAAGTCCGCCCGGGAGACAATGGCCATCTATCGCCGCGTACTTGACACTACCTCCAGCCGCAAGCGCCACCCTATTTCAGTCTGACATAGCACATCCAATTGTAGTAGGCCGCCTCCTCCCTGAACCTCTGCTGAAACTCTTCTTCGACAAGGGTCAGCAGCGGTTCCGCCGTTGGGTAATTGTCGTTATCCGAACGATCACCCCATCTGGTGCGTTCCACTCTGAAGATAGGTGGAAATTCGTAATATACGTCCAGGTTCTGTCGGAGGTATTTCGCATCGACATCGTTGGGCGGAATCTCCTGAGATGTGTGATCAGCCACACCCAGTGCCGCCCGTGCCCGCTGCTTGATCCTCGTCGCGAGGGACCCTGGGTGCGTCGGGGTCGGTGCGAAGCCGGAGTCCATGAACGCCTGTTTCAGCGAGTAGCAATCTCCGTGCACACGTGAGTAGTTGTCCTCAAAGATCAGGTGTTTGAAGCCAAACCACTTCGCTGTCTTGACTCGCTCGTAAGCATTCTGGTGGTCGTCGAAGAAGGCGACCGTTTCGCTCTTGGGCACGTGACTCCAGACAATGGTCGAGAGGTCCCGCTGCAAGTACTCCGCGCGACTGGACCGGTATTCGATGCGATCCAGACTGGGGTCTATTGGCCGAGCCAGACGCCACTCTCGATGACTGCCCTGGGCTGAAGCGCCCGCAAGGCAAACCAAGCGAAGAACATGTGGGGAGCGAGCATTCCTCTCGCGTTGTCCTTGATTGGCCTAGTTTCATACAACGAGGAGAATTCCTCCAGTTTCTCGATCATGTCTTCTCTCTGCCACGGAACGTGCCCAATTGATATGGTATCGCTCATGAGGTGTCCCTCTCGCTAGCCAGGGGGCTAAGGCGCGCCTGTTGGCTCGTTCCAACCAGTAAGGCCTGTGCGCGCGACCACCCTGACCTGGTGACTATAGAGGGCGAGGTAGGCCAGGTAGCCAGCAGTCATCACCGCCGTGTATCCCTTAACGAGTGTCATGCCGGAGAGGCCACCCCGGTGGCCAAGGACGAATAGAAGCAGGACTGCAAGCGCCCGCACCACATCGATCACAAACTGGCCTCGTAGCCGGCCGACGATATTCGGAACGGACGATAGGGCCGAAACACCAAGGCCGACGGTGCAATAGAGCGACAGCCAGACGGCAATCTGACCTGCGGGTCGCCATTGCTTGCCGAAGACAACCGGGAAAGCCCAAGGCGCCGCCAGACCCGCCAGCAGGATCACCAAGGAGCAGGCCGCCGCGCGGACAAACACGCGGTTGAAGAAGCGGGCCAGGTCTTGCGGTCGGTCCCGGGCTACCGCGGCGCAGCTGCCGAAAAAGACTTGGCTCAGAACGCCGCCGATTAGGCCAACCGGCAGGCTGATGACTCGCATCCCCATGAAGAACTGGCCGGCAAAATCCGCCCCGAAGTACGGGGCGAGCAGAATGCCCGGGAGGTAGATGCCTAGGCTATTGAACAGGGCGGACGGAGCGGACATAAGAGGCAGCCGCCGATACTTCTTTGCTATCATCCACAGTTGGCCGGAGGTTACACGCGACGCGCTATCTGGTCGCAACAGCGGAATGAGTTGTGTACGACGGGCAAGATCCCACGTGCCGGCGCTGTATCCGGCGATGCTCCCAAGAATCAGGCCGAGCGGGCGAGGATAGAGGACTCCAAAGCCCAGCGTCATCGCGTTCGAGCCTACGAGCTGGGATATTGAGGTTCGGGCAATGGCAGCCATCGCGTTGCGGCGCAACGCCCAGTAGCGAATGGCCCGGTAGACACCAGCCCCAACGATCCCAACCGGAACCAGCCACAAGTAGCCGCCGAGTTGGCTACGCGATGCTTGAGATCCAGCCAGTGTCTCCAGCCCCATCCAGGCGACCGCGCCCAACGCGATTATGAGAATGAGCAGGATGGAGATTGCCGTCAGCCCGATGGCCTCGGCATCGTCCTTGCCGACGGGTATGCCGGTTTCGTAGCAGAGCGAGCCCACCGTCAGCGCCGCAGCCAGAATAGAGGTATAGACGCCAAAGAGTCCGAAGTCCGCCGGCGCGTAGAGTCGCGAATAGAGTGGAGACAGAAGAACGCCGACGGCCTGAGTCGCCAGGCTGGCGCCCCCCAGCGCAAGCGCGGCGCGCAACAGGCCCCCTTTGGGGGCGTACTGTTCCAGGAGCCGCGTGATCATGTTGCGCATCGGCGCTGTTGGCGCAAGGGCGTCATTCCCGACAGCCATGCTATGCGCCTGCTCCCGCGTGGATGGCTCCTGTCGCAGCTGCCAACTGCAGCATCTGGAGAAAGGTCTCCCGCATCTCGGGATCCTGTGTCTGCCCGTTGTGCCACAGCAAGGTGAACTCGCCTCCGAACTCTCGGCACGCTTGCGACAGCGCCGCCACTTTCTCCACCGCCTGTGGGCTTGTCAGTCCCATGTACGCCGACTTGAACAGGCTCCCCTCCATAACAATCAAGGGCCGCTCGCGCAGCTTCAGTGCCTCACGTGTCAGCAGGTTGAAGGCAGGAAACTCGTAGCAGGTGCCGCATCTGAATCCGGCGTGGTCCGCGTAGCCCAGGCTGGAATCGACAGCGAGTCCAGCATCCTCGTACGCCTGCCAGGTAGTGGGCGCCGCCCACCTCAGATAGTGTTGACGTCCACCCCACTGCGCCTGCGTCACACCTTCTTCGGCGGCAATCCGTTTCAGCCGCGTGAACTCCTGCCGGAGGCGTCTTGGATCGAGAAACGTGTCGTAACTACCGTGGAATCCTATCTCATGACCCCGGTCGTGGATCCGTCGCATCAGTTTCCGGATAGCGCCACTGCCAACATGGTAGACGCCGTCCCTGCCGGACCTCCCGTGGCCTGCAATGACGTTGAAGGTCATGCGGCATCCGACGTGCTCGGCCTGCTCCATCAGAAAGTCGAAATCGTCGAGGTCATCCACGCCGGCATGACCTCGCCACGCCTGCCACAGCTGCCAGGCGCGGTGCGGCGTGCCGTACCAGGGTCCCTCGCGCAGTGCGTCGCGCACAGAACGACCCACAACAATACGCAAGGCGCGCCACGGAGACACACCCATGACGGAGATGTTGTCAACGTCACAACTCAACAGACATCGGTAAGTGCGGGGTCGTCGCACCAGGTCGGGCCACAGCCGGTGCAACGCCCACCACAGTAGCTCGACGTGCTCGTTGACGATCGGCCGCGCCACCAGACCCGCCGAGTGAAGGACCGAGAATCGGCCGGCAAACCGCCCGAACTCATCCCGTTCGCCGTTGACGACCTCTTCGTAGCGCGACAGCATAAAGAACGCCGTGCCGAACACGTCCACGCCCAGCCGAACCAGACCGGGCTCCACCATCAGGTAATCATCATTGTCCAGTTTGTCTCCGAACAGGAGCGCGAGAGGGGAGGGAACACCGTCAAGGCTAGGGGCCCACGGCCGAACTTCGGTCGGAAGCGATGCCTTGGCTAGCCACTGGTCCTCTCTGGTGGCCAGAAAGACATCACTGACTTGTAGCTTGCCTCGCGCCGGATCCTCTACGCGCGTAATCTGCACCGAGTCCGCGTCGCCGCGCTCTGTCACGTACTCCAACCCGAGCCAGTCTCTGAGGACGACGCGCAGCGCGTACTCTCGCTCCTGAGTGTGAGTCGAAGGGTGGACTACCTTCAACATGCTGAGGCGCTTTCGAAAGATGTGGAAACTCCCTCGAGGCCGTGGTACCTTGAAGACTGGAAATTATCCTCAAGGGGAGTGCGGCACGAGAAGGGGCCGCCTGCCGGAAGATGAGGGCTGCTTGGGGATACTACGTCGAGCTTGATCTCGCCGAGGAGCCCACGCGCCATAGAATGAGATTCCTTGACTACTACAGGATCTATTGGGGCAGCCAGACATCGGCCGGCCACAGGCATTATGACGCTGGCTACTTCCGCATGTACTCCGCCGAGTTGAAGCTACTCTATTCGGAGGACGCTATCGAGAGCGTGCTCGAGATCGGGTGCGGGGCCGGAGATCTGTACTCGCATCTTGGCTTCGATGCCCTGTCGTATCGAGGAGTGGATTTTTCCGAGTCGATGCTTGGCGAGTTTCGGAAGCGACACCCGGGCGCCGATCTCGTCTGCGCCGTAGGGCACACCTACCGCGATGACAGACGGTACGACCTCGTGTTCTCGAATCAGGTGCTACAGAACTTCGATGCGCAGATGATGGAGGAGCACTTCAGTAGTGCGGCTGCCATGCTGCGACCGGGAGGTGTCTTGGTGTGCGGATCCCTCCCCCTCAAGCTCAATCGCCACGCGTTCTACAGCGGGGAGATCACGACGGGCAACCGACCATCGCTCGGTAGGAGGCTCTGGGTGTCCCTGCTGTTGTTGCGGCGCGATTTCATCGGCCACTGGTTCACTTTCGGCGAGATCCTAGCCCTGGCACGTCGTCATGGCTTCTCCGCGGAGTTCTATGGATGCATGCTGTATCCTTACCGGTTCCACGCCGTTTGTCGGAAGGATGCGTGGACGCGTCGGAGTACACGCAGCGCACCGTCCGTAGCGGCGTCGGCGGATAGCTGATTCCCATGTCAGACTCACTGTCGATTGCCACGTTGTCGGCACAAGACGACTTGAGTGATTGGGACGGATTTGTGAGGATCTCTCCACAGGGCTCGGTGTTCTGCCGCTCCTTCTGGTTGAAGGCATCTACAGGCAACAGCTTCCGTATTCTGACGCTTCAGCGGGATGGGCGCATCATAGCTGGAATGCCGCTTCCAATCAGGATCGGTCGCCTTGGCAGGCAATCGATCACGATGCCCGGTCTGACCCAGACTCTTGGGGTGCTGCTGTCTCAGTCGAAGAAAGCCACGTATGAAGGCAGACTGTCGGAAGAGATTGAAGCGACTTCCCAATTGGTCAAAGCTCTGCCAGAGGTGGGTTACTTCAGCCTCTCTTTCAACTACAACTTCAAGAACTGGACACCGTTCTACTGGGAGGGGTATCAGCAAACCACGAGCTACACGTACGTCCTGCATGACATTTCGGACATCGAAAGAGTTATTGGCGCGTTCGATCATTCGAAGCGGAAGAATCTCAGGAAAGCTTCTGGGATCGTCGAAGTGAAGGAGGACATGTCCGCGAGTGAGTTCTACGCCCACCACCAGATGACCTTGGGGAAGCTGGGGCAGCAGGTTCATTATACGCGGGAGTTCTTCAGTGGTCTCGTGGATGCTTCTGTGGCGCACAACGCAGGAAAGACATTCTTTGCCATCGACAAGCAGGGCCACGTCCATGCCGCGGTTTTCATTGTCTATGATCGCAATTCGGCGTACTATTTGGTGAGCTCGCTCGACCCAGAGTTCAGGGCTAGCGGAGCGCTGACGTTGCTGATTATGCGCGCCATCGAGTTTTCCTCGCAGCATGCGGCAAGGTTCGATTTTGAGGGCTCGATGATGCCGGGTGTAGAAGGCTCCTTCCGACGATTCGGTGGCGAGCTGATGCCCTATTCCAGAATCTGGAAGGATCGCCGGAGTCGTGCTGAACGCTTCTTAGTGAGCCTGTGGCTATCACTCGACTCGCTGTATCCGCGGCGCGGCGCTCCCCTCGCTAGCGCCCCACGTGGCGAGGCATGACGCGTGGACGACGCGACTGTGCCAGCGGCGGGCACGTTGTCGCGTCTGATCAGTGGATGAAGGATTTGCCTGCGCAGAAGTGCATATATCCATGAAGGCCCTCGTCACAGGGGGCAGCGGCTTCATCGGCCGCCACCTGATTCAGGCGCTGGTTGCCCGAGGGACGTCCGTTGTCGCATGGGATGTGCGACCCCCGCTCCGACCAAATCCCGGTGTGCGGTACGAGGTTGTGGACTTGCTCGACAGGATGCGAGTACTCTCGTCTTTGCGGACTTGTGCGCCAGATCTGGTGCTTCATGTGGCCGCGAGGACCGATCTGGACGGGACGAGGCTGTCGGATTACGAGGCGAATGTTACAGGCGTGGCCAACCTTCTGGAGGCGATGCGGGTGACGCCGGGCGTCCGCCGGGCAATCTGTACATCCTCTCAGTTGGTCTGTCGCGTCGGGTACCGTCCGGCTCATGATCAGGACTACGCTCCGACTACCGTGTACGGCGAGAGCAAGGTGCGTACCGAGCAGATCTGGCGGGAGGCTGACGGAGCCGGGGTCGAGTGGTGTCTGGTGCGTCCAACGACCATCTGGGGGCCAGGCATGAACCCACACTACCTGCGTTTCTTCCGGATGCTGAAGGAGGGTCGTTACTTCAATGTGGGCCGAGGGCCAACTCTCAAGTCCTACGGCTACATCGGCAATACGGTGCACCAGTACCTGGGGCTGCTGGATGCCCGGGAAGCGCGTGTTCGGCGCCGGGTGTTCTACCTGGCCGACTACGAGCCGATCGCGCTTGAAGCGTGGGCGGAGGCGTTCCGTGAAGCGCTGGGTGCGCCGCCGATTCGAACTATGCCTCGTGCTATTGCCAGGGCGGCCGCTCGCGCGGGAGACGCCGTGAATTGGTTGGGCTTTACTCGATTCCCGTTCAACTCCTTTCGCTTGAATAACGTCCTGACTGCGTACCAAGTGGACCTTGCTAGTACACGGGAGGTGTGCGGACCTCTACCCTTCACCATGGCCGATGGAGTGCGCGAGACCGTGCAGTGGCTGCGGGACGTGTGGCAGGCGGAGGACGCTGCATGATGAATCGAGGGCGTGTTGTAGTGGGCCGGAGGCGGGAACCTCTGGCAAGGGAGCGGACGGATCGGTGCGTCGGCGTCGCGGCGCCGACTGGACAGCTGGATACCACATGGGCCAGGATAGGTGCCCAGTAGCAGTCCCATCACTACTTCGCTGAGGCGGACACCGATGGCTGAGAATGCTGTCAGCGGTGCTGGGGATGTGCCGGTGCTGCGCCTGGTCACCATCCTGCTGCGTTTTCGGTTCACCATAGTCGGCGCAGCAGCGGCCGGTGCCTTTGTTGTCGGACTTGCGACGCTCCTGTCTCAGCGCCATTACACCGCAGAGACCGCCTTCACCCCACAGACGCGAACGCGGCCCTCAGCCGTGAGTGGGCTGGCGTCCCAGTTCGGCCTTGACGTGCCCGGTACGGATCCGAGCAGGTCCCCAGCGTTCTATGCGGACCTGCTCAAGTCCCGCCAAGTGCTCGAGGGTGTTGTGGACTCTCGTTTCTCCGTGCTCGACAATGCCAAGGAGCTTCAGGGCAGCCTGGTCGACCTCTTCAAGATTCGAGGTTCGAGGCCTGCGCTGAAACGTGAGGCCGCAATCACTCAGCTCGTGGCGGCGATCGAGGTGCTGACCTCGACCAAGACTGGCGTTGTGAGGCTGCGTGTGACGATGAAGAACCCGCAGCTCGCACGCAGCGTCGCGGACACGTTCCTCAGCCTGCTCAACGCCTTCAACCTCAGGACGCGCCAGTCCCAGGCCTCCGAGGAGCGTCGTTTCACGGAGCAGCGTGTGGCTGAGGTGCGAGCCGACCTCAAGAGCGCCGAAGACCGGGAACAGGAGTTCCTCCAGCGGAACCGGGATTTTCGGAACTCGCCAGAGCTGACCTTCGCCCACGATCGCCTGGCGCGCGAAGTGGCGATGCAGCAGCAGCTCTACACCACCGAGGTGCAGGCCTACGAGCAGGCAAAGGTCGAGGAGGTCCGGGACACCCCCGTGATCACGGTAATCGAGTCGCCGGAAGTCCCGGCTCGCCCTGATCCACGCGGTACCATCCGGAAGACCGCACTCGGGTTCTTGCTGGGAGGCATTCTCGCCGCCCTCTTCGCTTTCTGGAGGGATTTCCTCCAAGGCGCAGACAGGGCTGCTCGGCCTGAAGTAGAAGAGTATTTGCAGCTCCGGGGAGAGCTCGTTGCTGACCTGCGTCACCCGGTTCGAGCCGTCAGGCGGGCCTTCGAATCCACGCTCCGCCGAGTGGCTTCGTGACGCACGGCTACCACCAAACCCGGCCCTAGGAGGCCAGAGGGAGCAGGGGCACACCCAGCTCCAACCTGGCACGCAGCCATGCGCCGATGCTTGCACGAGTGTCGCACCTAGCCGCACCGGAATCTGCACCGGGCCGTGCCCCGGGGGACGATGCTTCCCGGGCGCGCTCGAGAAGCCGCACGCTGCTGATTCTATCGCAGGTCTACGTCCCAGATCCCGCCAGTGTGGGGCAGCACTTGGCCGGCGCTGCGGTCGAAATGGCCCGGCGGGGTTGGCGGGTTGTGGTTCTCACTTCCCGGGACGGGTACGACGACCCGTCGGCGCACTACCTGGCGCGAGAAGTCCTCAACGGTGTGGAAATCGTGCGTCTCCCCTGGTGCTCCTTCGGGAAGAGCTCCATAGCCATCCGCGTCATAGGCGGCCTGTCATTTGTGGTGCAGGCGGTCTTCCGAAGCTTGGCGGTTCGGCGCATCGACCGCATCCTGGTGACCACGGTGCCTCCCATGGCTTCGCTTGCCGCCCTCGCGATTGGCTGGCTCCGGAGAGCGACGGTCAAGTACTGGATCATGGATCTTAATCCCGACCAGACTGTGGCTCTCGGTCGGCTTCCCCCGAACGCGCTTCCGGTTAGGCTCTTCAACTGCCTGAACCGGCGGATTCTGGCGCGCGCAGACGACGTGATTGTGCTGGACCGGTTCATGGCTCGCAGGGTGAACTCCAAGCGCGACGTGAGCGAGAAGCTCACTGTACTACCGCCGTGGCCACTGGAAGAGCTCCGCGAACCCGTGCCGCATTCAGCCAACCCATTTCGCGCGGCGCACGGACTTGAAGGCAAGACCGTGATCATGTATAGCGGGAATCACGGACCGTCGAATCCGATACTGACCATTCTGCAGGCGGCCTCCCGCCTGGCTGACGAGGCGCAACTCGTCTTCCTCTTTGTCGGCGGGGGCGTCGGCAAGCGCGAAGTGGAAGCCCATGCAGGCCCCAATGTTCGCTCACTGCCGTACCAGCCGCTCAGCCAACTGCGCTACTCTCTGTCCGCCGCGGACGTCCACCTTGTTACCCTCGGTGACGGGATGGTTGGGATCGTTCACCCGTGCAAGGTCTACGGAGCCATGGCAGTCGCGCGCCCCATCCTGCTTGTCGGGCCAGCGCCCTCCCATGTGGCGGATATTCTGGAGAGCGGCGAAGTCGGCTGGCGAATCGAACACGGGGATGTCGAAGGAGCGGAACGGCTCCTGAGGCAGATCGCTCGGTTGCCCGCGGAGCAACTGGCCCAGATGGGGAAGAGAGCGAAGGAGATAATCGATCGACAATTCAGCAGGGGGGTGCTCTGCAGTGTCTTGTGCGACACCCTAGAGCGGGGCACTCGCCCGATGTGATTCCGGGGTGGGCCATTCATCGGCTGCGTTGGCTCATCTGGGGTTGTCGAACCAACATCACGCTGGCGCCTTGGGGGACATGGTGGCGCACGGGTCCGGCTCGCACCCGTGAGGTTGACGACTAATCAGGCTGAGCGCGGCTACCGTTGGTTGACGAACCACCAAGAGCCAGCGAGATTGGCGCGGTACCTCCGAGAGGCACCGCGGCTCGTTGGTCTGCGGTGAGATGGAGCCACACCTAGGCAGGCCTGCAGTCAGGCCGCAGTGAGGTTCGTCGGTCCGACAATCCCGGCCGAGCCAGCACGCACACACGACCATACCTGCGTCTTTGGGGAATGGATCCTGCGCACCGTTCGAAACCGTGGTGCTGGTGCTGGCCTCCGCGGGCGCTTCCCAACCGTGTGGAATATGTAGAGAGAAACATAGGAGGATCATCCGATGGCTCAGGAGCTTGTGGTGGTTGCTGGAGGTGGGGGGTTCATCGGAGGCCACTTGGTCCGGGACCTGATTCGCCACGGTCACCGGGTTCGAGCGGTGGACATCAAGCCGGTATCCGAGTGGTTTCAAGTGCAGCCCGAGGCTGAGAACGTCGTCGCGGACCTCAAGCTAAAGGTCAGCTGCGAGCAAGCTTGTCGCGGAGCCACGGCCGTTTACCAGCTCGCCGCAGACATGGGCGGGATGGGCTTCATCGAGAACAACAAGGCGCTCTGCATGCTCTCCGTGCTAATCAATACCCATATGCTCCAGGCTGCGCGGGAGAGCGGTGTGCAACGATTCTACTATTCGTCTTCGGCATGCGTCTACAATGCTGAGAAACAGCGCGACGTGAACGTGGTGCCCCTCAAGGAAGAGGATGCCTATCCGGCCATGCCGGAGGATGGTTACGGATGGGAGAAGCTGTTCTCCGAGCGAATGTGCAGGCACTTTCGTGAGGACTTCGGGCTTCAGACCCGGGTTGCGCGCTACCACAACGTGTACGGACCAAACGGCACCTGGGAGGGAGGCCGGGAGAAGGCGCCTGCAGCTGTTTGCCGCAAGGTGATCGAAGCGAAGCTCCAGGGCGGACGCTCGATTGAGATCTGGGGCGATGGCCACCAGACGCGTTCATTCATGTACATTGACGATTGCCTGCGCGGCACTCAATCCATCATGGCGAGTGATATACTTGAGCCGATCAATCTGGGTTCGAGCGAACTGACCACAATAAACGGGCTGGTTGACATGGTCGAGGAGATCGCAGGCGTTGAACTGGAACGCCGCTACGACCTCACTGCTCCGAGGGGCGTGAACGGCCGGAACTCGGACAACACGCGGATTCGGACCCTGTTGGGCTGGGAACCGTCGATCCGTCTGCGTGACGGTATGGAGAGGACGTATCACTGGATCTATGACGAGTATGTGAAGAGGTACGGGAAGTAGCGCGGGGTGGCGAGCAACGTCGTCGAGTCCGTGAAGACAAACACCCCGGTGGCTGGACGGCGCCGTACATCGCGCTCGGGCGGCGGGGCAGAATGTCGGTCTTTGACTATACGGTGACCTCGCTGAACTCCGGTAGTGCGGGGCCCGCCTGGAGCTGACTCGTAGGCGGATCCCGGGCGCCGACACCTGACCCCGGAACCGCCATCATCGCCGGGTGCTCCCTGCGTCGGAATGCCGACGAGGTTCACCGCCAAGCTGGCTAGTCTGTGCTGTGTTCACCGGGTGTTGACACCCGGTGAACACAGCACAGACTAGAGCTGCTTCGACAGCACAAGGATGGAAAGTAGGCTGGCCAGCAGCGTCCCCACCGTGGTCACGATCTGCGGCCAGTTGGTCTTCTCCTCCCCCAACGGCACCTCCGGCACCACGACACGCGCCCCGGGCTGCGGCGTGGCGCTGCGTTTGTCGACCGCGCCGTTGGGCTGGACGACGTAGGTCCGCCCCTTGTCCGCGCGCCGCGAGAAGCCACCCGCACGGTCGATGTAGTAGCCGGTGCCCTGGCGCGGCACATAAGCCACCACCACGGGGCTGTTGACGCCGCCCTCGACTTTGACCATCGACTGGTACTGCGGGACGTACAGCGAGTCGCCGGCGAAGAGGACGAAATTGTCCCGGTACTCTGGATCCCGCATGAGGTGCTCCAGATCAACGCCGACGCGCCCGGCGCGTCCCTGCGTCCGGTAGAACTGCGCCCCCCCGACATATGCGTCCGCCGTGAGCCCTCCCGCCCGGTTCAGCACATCGAGCAGCCTCTCGTCGCGGCGCGTCAGGGTGTACCGCCCCGGGAACTTCACCTCGCCGGTCACGAACACGTTCCGCTGCAACTCCCACCCCGGCACGCGCCGGATGAAGACGTTGTCGTACGGCTCCAGCGTCGGCGCCGCCCCATGCGCGTTGGTCGGACGCCTCAGGTACCCGCTGGTGTCGAGCACATAGCTGGAGTCCAGCGGCACCTGGACGATCTGCGCCAGTTGGTTTCCCTGGCGATCCTGAGGGATGCGCGCGATCTCTGCCTGGAGCAGGTATGCGTCGTCGGTCAGTCCCCCGGCCATCATCACGGCATCACGCAAACTCATCGAGTCCGTGAAGACGAACACGCCGGGTCGCTGGACGCTGCCGTACACCGCGATCTGACGGCTCGGCCGGAAGCCGGTCCTGGAGTAGACGACGACCTCATCGAACTCCTGAAGGGCCGGATCCACAGCGAGATGCCCCGCGGGCGGCAGCCGCGAACCCGCTCCGGAATCTACGCCCAGCCCCGGCGCACCCTGTGGTGGAATGCCCACCAGGCTCACCGGGAGGAGCTGCCGCGTCGAATCGGGGTTCAGCCGCAGGATGTGCGCGCGCTCCGCGTACACATCGGGCTTGAGCCCCCCCGCCGCCGCGATCAGTCTAGACAGCGTCATTCCGGAATCCAGCTGGTACGTACCCGGATGCCACACGTCGCCCCTGATCACGATCCGGTTCCGCACCGGCGCGGTCACGCCGAAGATGGTGATCCGGTCGTCCGGCTCCAGAGGGAAGGGCGGGGCACCCTTCGCCAGCGTGGCCTGGAGATCCACGTCGATCACCGTGCGATCGCGGCCCCCCGGCTGGCGCTGCTCCGGCGGCAGCACCCGCTCCACCTGCGCGCGGCCTGTGTACGCCTCGGGCAACAGCCCGCCGGCCATCTGAACCAGCTCCTTGAGGTCCTGGCTCGACGCCAGATCGTAGAGAGCCGGCCTCGCGACGGACCCGGAAACCTGCACCCGGCGCGAGCGCGGCGGCACGAACACGACGTCCCCCTGCTCCAGTCGGATGTCGCCACGCGTATTCCCGTTCAGCAGGTAGTCGTACAGGTCGAGCGTGTCCACGACCTGCCCGCTGCGCGTGATCCGGACCCCCCGGAAATCGCCGCGCTCCGTCGGCCCGCCGGCCTGGTACAGCGCGCTCATGACCGTGCCCAGCGCACTCACCGAGTACGCCCCGGGCCGCGACACCTCGCCGGTCACGTACACCTGGTTGACCCGGACGCGGGAGACCGTGACCTCGAAATGCGTCGTCGCCCCGGCGCCACGCTTGACGCCGGAGTAGACCCGCCCGAGCCGCGCGAAGAGCAGATCACGAAGTTGCTGGAGCATCAGATTCGCGACGTAGATCTGCCCCACCTGCGGGATGACGACAAATCCCTCCCTGGTGACCGGGAGCTGATGCGCCAGCTCCACGTCGCCGGTGAGGATCAGGACCAGCTCGTCACCCGGACCCACGCGATAGTCCGGGTTCACGGGCCCCGAGAGCAGCGGATTGAACTGCGTCGTCGTGTTCCGGAAGACGTCCAGCCCGAACACCCGCGGCCGCCGCAGGCGGTCCGCCAGACGCATCGCCGCCACCTGGTCGAGCCGCAGGTAGCCGACCGAGTCCCTCCGGGTCGGGATCGTGTCCACGCCCACGCGGAGATTCAAGGAGTCCAGCAGAAGGGAATCCTCCCGCGTGAGGAGGATGGAGTCGCGCCGGGCACCGAGCGAGTCGCTCGCTCCGATAAACTGCCCGATGCCGAGGGCCGAGACCGCCCGCAGCATCTCCACGCTCGGCGCCGCGCCTGCCTGCCCCGGGGTCGTCGGCGTGAGATACTGGTCGATCAGGTTCTCGGGGTAGCCGGCCGCGCGCAGGCGGGACCGGATCTGATCCGGAGTCAGGCCGCTCGCCGCGATCTGCTGGCGTATCTGGTCGCTCAGGCCCGGCTGCTGGACGTACTGCTGGAGCTGCTGGTCAGTGACGTTGGAGGGGCGCTGCGGCACTTCCTGGGCAAGAAGAACGGGTGTGAGGGTGTAGGGTGTAGGGCGTAGGGGCCCCACAACCACCCCCACCGCCAGCCAGGCCAAAGTGAAGACCCCGAACGCCGCGACAGACCGACGGATGGTCATGAAGGCGTTCCGGTCATCCAGACCACCTCTCCGGGCCTGGTCGGCAACGCGGCCCACTCGGCGCGTGTGTACACGAGGAGATCCACAGGGATCGGTAGCCGTGTCGCGTCCCACCGTGCCGCCCGCCGCTCGAACGGCTCGGCCGAACTCTCCACGATCACCACCAGGTCGAGGTCGCTCCCCACACCCCAGTCGCCCCGCGCGTAGGAGCCGAAGCAGCCCACCGCCACCACGCCCGGTTCCGCCTCCCGAAGATCGTCCGCCCAGCGTCGCGCCGCCCGGTCCACGACCTGGGCGTCAGGCCACCTGAGTACGGCAGTGCCCAACGATCTCACGGGCATGGCCGATCGCCTCCTCGCTCTGCAACGGGCCGTAGTGATCGAACGGTGCCCCCGCCGGGTGGCCGTTCGGATAGCGCGCCGGGACGTAGAAGTTGTCCAGCACTTTGGCCTTCTCCACCAGAAGCGGCGCTGCGGCCACCTTGGCCGGCAGCTCGGCGAGCAGCTTGGCCACGACGTGCCCCCAGGCCTCCTGCCCGCAGAAGAGGTGCAGCCCCTTCACCGCCTTCTCCGCCGCCTGATGCGCGGCGAAACACGCCCATTCGTGGCGCGCCGCCTTCCGCGAATCCTCGGCTTGTTCCAGGTCCCGCTCCGCCTGGCGGAGCCAGTCCTTCGCCCGGTTGGTCATCGGCCGGCGATCTCCCCGCGGTGGGGCGCCGTGGCGCGGCAAAGCACTCTACGAAGCAAAGCAAACATGCCGCTTCGCCGCGCGCGCGTCAAGGCGCAACGGCCAAGTATCGAACGGGCAGAGGGTTTGCGCAACCGGACGGACGGGTCACCGAGCACCAACGGCTCCGTGCACGCGCCGGCCCGCTGGCGCGTCAGACCCCACCGCCCGATGTGCTGCTGCGCCGTGCGAGAACGGCGAAGCGAAGGAAGTACGCCCGGAGCCCGCGGGCCGACTCCGGCGGCGGCTCGTCGTCACAGAACAGCCGGCAGAACTCCTCCCGCACCCGGAGGATCTCGCGGCGGCGAGGGCCGCGCCACCGCGCATCTCGGGCGGTCAGGTCAAAGAGTTCAAGCGCCCGCGCCTGGGCATGCTCGTATCGGTCGAACCGCCGTGTCTCCCAGGCGCGGATGGTGCGCTCGACCTCGCTCCCCACGTGGGCGAGCTGTTCGGTGAGGCTCACGGTGTTCCACCGTCCGGCCGCCAGGTCGGCATGGAGCGTCATCGCGACCCGGTCACCATCAGGCGTCGCTGAAGGTCGACCACGGCCTTGACCATGTCGCCGAACTGAGCCTGCGCGAGGGAGACCAGGTCGGCGCGGGTCATAGCGCTGCGAACGATCTGAACGGTCATTGGGCGGAATAATAACCGGGACCATCGGGCATCGCTTGAGCGCGAAGGCGACGTCCCGGCCCTCTTCGCCGGCCTCCTCGAGCCGGAGTAGCCGGCCCGGTGGCCTTCGGAGTTACCGGTCGCCGACCAAAGATCGAGCGCGGGTAGCTCGCCAGGTGGCCCCTCGCAGCGGCACGGCCCCCGGAGTTAGGATTGTGACCCTATGGCCACCCCCGACACCGCGATGTTCGTCAGGAAACCCGTCCCCAGGGACCGCCGCGTCCGCCTCGCCCTCGTGGGCTGCGGGCGCATCTCGAAGAGCCACTTCGACGCGCTGGACGCGCATAAGGCCGAAGCCGAGCTCGTGGCCATCTGCGACGTGGACCCAAAGGCGCTCGAACAAGCGCACGGACGCACGGACGCACGGACGCACAGTTCCCTCGACGACCTGCTCGCGAAGACCGATGCGGACGTCGTCGTGCTCGCCACGCCCAGCGGCCTGCACTCGGCGCAGACCATTCAGGTGGCTCAGGCGGGCCGGCACGTCGTGACGGAGAAGCCGATGGCCACCCGCTGGGAAGACGGCAAGCGGATGGTCGAGGCCTGCGACAAGGCCGGCGTCCAGCTCTTCGTCGTCAAGCAGAACCGTCTCAACCCCACCGTGCGGCTGGTCAAACGCGCCATCACCCGCAACCGGTTCGGCCGCATCTATAGCGTGACCTGCAACGTGTTCTGGAGCCGCCCGCAGGAGTATTACGACGCGGCCAAGTGGCGCGGCACGTGGGAGTTCGACGGCGGCGCGTTCATGAACCAGGCCAGCCACTACGTGGACCTCCTCGACTGGCTGATCGGGCCGGTGGAATCGGTGCAGGCCTACACGGCCACGCTGGCGCGGCGCATCGAGGTCGAGGACACGGGCGTCGCGGCCATCCGCTGGCGCAACGGCGCCCTCGGCTCCATCAACGTCACGATGTTGACCTACCCCAAGAACCTCGAGGGCTCGGTCACGATCCTGGGCGAGAAGGGCACGGTGCGCTTGGGCGGCGTGGCCGTGAACAAGATCGAGCACTGGGAGTTCGCGGACAGCGACGCCGAGGACGACGCCAAGTGGCAGGAGGCCAGCTACCAGCCCAGCTCGATCTACGGCCACGGCCACGTGCTCTACTACGACAACGTGATCAAGGCCCTGCGCGGCGAGGAACCGGCCGAGACCGACGGCCGCGAGGGACTCCGCTCCCTGGAGTTGTTGATCGCTATCTATCAGTCGGCCCGCGACGGGCGTCAGGTGGGGCTGCCGCTGGAGTACTGAGCGCGGCCGGCTTGACTGCTCGGTGCGCCCGGTCGGCCTGACGCGAAGTCGCTCCGTGCCGCAATCGTAGGGTGCCGCGTTCAGCCGCTGCTTCCGTAGCATGGCCAGGTGCTGCCAGCCCGGACGCCTGCGAACCTCCTTGAAGTTCTCGCCAGGGCAGCGCTTGCCTTCGGCCCAGCCCTCGGCCATCCTTGAATCAGAAGGTCCGGGACATCATCCGGATGCTGGAGCAGGACGGGTGGCACATCGTCCGTACGCGTGGCAGCCACCGGCAGTACAAGCATCCGACGAAGGCCGGACTCGTGACCTTAGCGGGCCAGCCGGGCGACGACTTGGCGAAGGGCACAGTCAACAGCGTCCTCAAGCAGGCGGGTTTGAAGCGGTGAAACTGCTCATCGTTGTGGAAGAGACACCGACCGGGTTCTCCGCTTTCTCGCCGGACCTGCCTGGGTGCGTCGCCACTGGGGCAACCCGGGAAGACGTCGAGCGTGAGGCGCGCGACGCCATCGCATTTCATCTCGACGGCATGCGACGGGACGGATTCGCGGTCCCGGCGCCTCGCTCCTACGTGACGTACGTGGAGGTCGCCGCCTAGGGTCAGCCGCGGGCCGTGAGGACGGAAAGGTCGCCGTCGCCACCCGCCGTGCGGCGGGTTCAGGAGATCCAGACTTCATCGCCTGCCACGGTTCGCGACTAGCGGGGGAATCCGACAGGGTTCCCCCGCTTCGCGTTTCCCCGGGCGGAGTGACCCGCGATCGTATGCGCCGCGGCGCGCAGCTAGGACACGGCGTCCCCCTCGGCCGTTGCCTATCGTCCTACCGCGGTTGCCCGGCCCGCCCTCGCGGCACCCGCCGCAACTTCGTATACGAACTTGAATGCCGCGCAACGCCGTTCCCGGTGCCCGCTCGGGGCCGCCAAAAGCGCACCAAGCCCGGATCTCCGGTGCGGGCGGAGCCGTCAGCCCCCGAGGGCGCGATCGCGCGCTGCAAGGGCGCAGGGGCGCTCGCAACTGCGGAGTCACAAGGGTGTGGCCCTCCCTGCACGTGGCGGCCCGCGGCGCGTCCGTTGGCTGGTCGGAATAGTCGAGCGGCGCGGTGCACAGCGCGCCGTGCTGCAATGGTTCGGTGCGCTTCGTGTCGCTTGCATCGATAATATGGTCCGCGCGCATGGTACGTTGGCCGCGAAGTGACCCCGCTGCCGCTGGCACCCAGATCGCCGGATACGTTCCGCGCCATCTCCTTCTTCCCGGAGGCGTCATCGGCGTCCAGCGCGTGGTCCGCATCAACACGGAGCGGATTGCGCACATTCGGAGTCGGCGGCCCGCCTGGTTTCGGTTCTGTCTCGCCCATATGCGTGAGGTCTTGGGTGATCCCGACCTCGTCGGCCACCGTTCGCACGGCGACTTGCGCCGGGTGGAGTTTGCGCGCCTGGTCGGCCCGGGCGGCCGCTGGATGCTGGTCTCCGCGAAGTTCCTGGATAGTTGCGGCCAGGCTTGGGTCAACAGCGCGCAGCCAGTGGCTGCGGAGTACTTGACTCGGCGACTAAGGGCCGGTACGATGCACGTCGTCAGTCGCGGGCCGTGAGGACGGAAAGGTCGCCGTCACCACCCCGGTCTGGGGTCTAGGAGATCCAGAGATCATCGCCTGGCACGGTTCGCGACGAGCGGGGGAATCCGAGAGGGTTCCCCCGCTGCCTTTTCATAGCGAGTGTCACTGCGGCGCGCAGGCAGCGACGTTGATTCCCGTGGCCGGGTCCGCCCCCACACCTGCAACGCGCCGCGCCTCACGTCCCCCAGCACACCGCCCGCACGTAGCGTCGGTCGAGGCCGCCCAAGACCACCGCGCCCGGCCGCGCCGCGTACGCGTCGAACACCTCGCCTGAGACCGGGAAGGTCTGCGTGTCCAGCAAGCACCCCCGCGCGATCGGCTCGAGCCGGCGGCGGGCAGCGTCCAAGCCCACCTGCGCTGTCTGCACGTTCTCGAGTGGCGTGGTCGTGGACACGGCCCTCACTCCGTCCTCGAACCACAGCGTCTCCGGGAACTCCGCCGCGATCAAGCCGCGGCGCCCGAGCCACACGCGCGCCGCCTCGCCGGCGGCCGCGTAGGCCGCGGCGCGCTCCCGGAACACGCGCGGCTGGCTTCGCACGTGCCGCACGGCTTCGACGGCCGTGAAGGCGAGCACGAGGAGCAGCGCCACGCGCAGGCCCTTGCTCCAGCGCGCCCCCAGCGCCCCGGCGCCCTCCCACGCCCATAGCGCCAGCACTGGCCCCACCGGGACCAGGAAGCGCGGCAGCATCCCGAGCGGCATCACGAAGATCAGCGCGACTGCGCCCACGAACGTCAGGTCGCCCACTTCCCACCGCTCCGCCCGCAGCCGGCGCCACCCGCCCGCGGCGACCGCGAGACAGATGAACCAAACCGCGAGCGCGTAGACGAATCGGAGCGCGCCCGCCCCGTGGACGAGGCGCTGCACGACGGACGAATAGATGATCGGCGGGGCCACCAGCGCGGCGACGCTGGTCCACACGTCGCGGCTGAGGTTGGCTCGGAGGATGTCGAACCCCGCACCTCCGTGGGCCCAGGCGGCTCGAACGATCTCGGCATAGGAGGGCTCCGGCGTTCGCAGCGTGAGGAGGAGGACGGCGTGCAACGCGCCGGCCGCAGCGACCACGGCCAGCGCGGGCGCCCAGCGCCGGCGGACCAGTAACAGCAGCGCGACGGCCAGCGGTAGCACGACGCCCGCGGTTCGGAACGGCACGGCTGCGCCCGCGACCAGGACCAGCGCCAGCATCGCCCATCGCGACTCGAGCGACCGCCGCCACAGCGCCGCGGCGGCCGCGACCAGCAACACGTAAGGCGCGTCGGCCATTCGCAGCTCGCCGGTCAAGAGCGCGGTGTAGCTCAGCGCAGGGACGGCCACGAGCAGCGCAGCCGTCCCCGGCGACGTCACATCGCGCAGGATCCGCCACCACAGGAACACGGCGATGCTCACGCATAGCCCCGAAAAGAGAGCCAGCGCCGCAAACGTCGCAGATTGCGATCCGGCCACGAGCCAGGCCAGCGCGACGAGGAGCGGGTAGCCGGCGGGGTAGAGCGGGACGGCCTGGTCGCCGATGCGATTGGCGAGGAGGTAGCCCTTGCCGTGCGCCAGCGCCTGGCCGGCGGCCACGTACACGCCATCGTCCCAGGCCAGGCCGACGACGCCGGAGGAGGCCGCCAGCACCGCGGCGAGCACCACGGCGCCGAGCGCCAGGCCCGGCCAGTTGGCGCGGAACCAGGTCATGCGCCAACATAACGCCTTGCTCCCCGGCCCGGCACAGGTTTGCTTCTCCGGGTGACGCTTGGAGAACCGATGCCTGTCGAACGCATCACTCACGCCGATCGAGTCCTCGCCATCGTCCTCCGCGCCGGCGGCGGGCCGGGCGTCCGCTTCGCCACAGAGCCCGACGCACCGCTGCAGCTGGGCGAGATCAACCGCCCCGCGGGCTATGTCATCCCGTCGCACGCCCACAACCTGGGCAGGCGGGTCATCCTGGAAACGCACGAGGTTCTCCACGTGCTTTCCGGGACCCTGCAGGTGGACCTGTACGGTGACGGCGCGACGCCGTTGGCCACGCGCCTCCTCGCGGCCGGGGACACGATCCTGCTCGTGGAGGGAGGGCACGGTTTCACTTGCGTCACCGAGTGCCGGCTCCTCGAGGTGAAGCAGGGGCCGTACCTCGGCGCCGACGACAAGACCTACCTGTGATCCCGGTCGCTGCGCCCGACCTGTCCGACCGCGAAGCGCGGTATGTCCGCGAGGCGATGGACTCGGGCTGGCTCTCCTCGCGCGGCCCGTTCGTCGGGAAGTTCGAGCGGGCGTTCGCGGCCTTTTCCGGCGCAGGGCACGGCATCGCGTGCGCGAGCGGCACCACGGCGCTGCACCTCCTCCTGGCCGCACTCGACATCGGGCCGGGCGACGAGGTCGTCGTGCCCGCGTTCACGATGATCGGCACGGTGAACCCCGTGCTCTACCTGCGCGCCACGCCCGTGGTGGCCGACGCCGATCCGGGCACGTGGAACGTGACGCCTGACACCGTGCGGGCCGTGCTGACCTCGCACACCAAGGCCATCGTCGTCACCCACGTATACGGCCTGCCGGTCGACGTGGAGGCCATCCGGGCGGTCGCGCCGGGCATCCCGGTCATCGAGGATGCCGCCGAAGCGCACGGCGCGCGCTGTCGCGGGCGCCGGGTCGGTTCCCTGGGTGACGGCGCCGCGTTCTCGTTCTACGCAAACAAGATCCTGACGACCGGCGAGGGCGGGATGGTGTTGACCGGCGACGAGGCCGTGGCGGCCCGCTGCCGGCGGTTGCGCGACCACGCGTTCGGCGGCGACGGGCTGCGGTACGTCCACGACGAGATCGGCTACAGCTACCGGATGTCGAACCTCCAGGCGGCCGTCGGGCTGGCGCAGGCGGAGCGGGCGGAGGAGTTGGCGGCACGGTCGCGAGCGGTGGGCCTCCGCTACCTGGAGGGCCTTGGGGCGATCCCGGGACTGCGGAGCCAGGTGGCTCCGGTCTGGGCCGAGCACGTCTACTGGGTGTATGGGATCGTGCTCGAGGAGGCCTGCGGCGTGTCGCGGAGTACGCTGCGCACCGCTCTCACCGAGCGCGGGATCGGCACGCGCGACTTCTTCCACCCGATCCACCTGCAGCCGGCGCTGCGCGGGCGGTTCAAGAGCCCGGACTGCCCGGTGGCTGAGCAGCTCGCCACGCGAGGGCTTTACCTGCCGTCGGGGCCGGGCCGGAAGGACGAGGAGGTGGACGAGGTCGTTGCCGCGGTGCGCGATATCGCGCGCTGAGGGCGTCGGCCGCGCTCCTCGCCGGCATCGAAGCCGCACCGTAGCTTCCGACCGTATGCGCCGATCCCTCCTGGTGCGACTCGTCCTCGCCGCACTGCTCGTCCGCCTCCTGGTTCTCGGCCTCACCTACGCCGCGCCGCGCGCGCTGGCGCTGCGGGATTACTCCCAGAACGACCGCAGGTGCACGTCGCTGGGCCAGCTGCTTACGCGCAGGCTGGAGTGCGTCGTGCTGGCCGAGGACGAGATCGGCTACGACGCGCTGGGTCGGAGTATCGCGGCCGGGCGCGGCTACCAGCTCGAGCAGGGGTGGGTGATTGCGCAGCCGGGGACTCCGACCGCGTACGGCGGGTTTCTCTACCCGGCGTTGGTTGGCGTGGTCTACGCGGCGACGCACGACAACACGCTTGCGCTGTTTCTCCTGCAGTCGCTGATCGGTGCGCTGGCCGTGGCCGGGATCGCGCTCGCGGCGTTCCGGCTGGGCGGCGAACGGGCGGCGCTCGTGGCCGGCATCCTGGGCGCGGTGCACCCGGGGCTCGCGCTGGACTCCGCGTGGGTGATGTCGGAGGCGCTGGCCCTGCCGCTGCTCCTGGCCGCATACCTGCTCTGGGTTCGCTATCTCGGCCGCCAAGCCCTCGGCCGGGCCTGCGCCTTCGGCGCGGTCGCGGCGGCCGCGTGTCTCACGCGCTCGCCAGCGCTCTACGCGCTCGCGCTGATGGTGGTGCTGAGCCTGCCGCGGCGCGGCGTGCCGTGGCGCGCGACGGCCGGACAGCTCGCCGCGGCCCTGATCGTGTTTGCCGCCTGCGTGGCGCCGTGGGCCGCCCGCAACGCCCGCTTCTTTCACGCGTTCGTGCCGCTCGACACCAAGGCCGGGTCCGGTCTGTGGTTGAACAATCACCCGAGCGACGCGCCGTGGCGGGAAGTGTGGGACGGCGCGCCCGACCCGCATCCGGCGCCGGGACCGGTGCCGGGGATGAACGAGGCGCAAGCCGACCGCCATTTCCGCGACCTCGCCGTCGGTTACGTGAGGGACCGGCCGCTCACCTTCGCTGGAGTCTCAGCCTTTCGGCTCGCGCTCGCACTGGTTCCGGTGCCGCGCTACTGGGGTCGCTGGGTCGTGGCGCGCGCCGCCGCGACCGCGCTCTACATCGCGCTCACGTGGCTCGCGCTGGCGGGACTCTGGCAGGTCCGCCGGCAACCGGCGGGCCGCGCGTTGATCGGCATCGTCGCCGGCTGGCTGCTGATGATGTCGACTACGGCAGTGGGGCTCCGCCACCGTCTCGCCGCGGAGTGGGCCTTTACGGTTGCGGCGGGGGTGGCCGTGGCGGCGCTGATGGCTTGGGCTGCCCGACGCGCCGCAGCACCGCCGCCACCTCTGCGGTAAATCGCTCGGCCGAGAACCGGGTCTCGACCACCCGGCGCGCGGCGGCGCGAAGCGACGTCGTGTCCGCCGCCAGCGCCGCGAGGATGCGCTGGCCGAGCGCCGTCACGTCGCCCATCGGCGTCAGCCACCCCGTCACCCCGTTTTCGACGATCTCCGTCGGGCCGCCCGCACCTGCCGCGATGACCGGCACGGCGCACGCCATCGCCTCCAGGATGACTCTCCCGAACGGCTCCGGCCGGGTCGAGAAGTGCACGACCAGGTCGAACTCGGGGTAGAGCCGCCACGGCTCGTCCGTGAATCGCACGAAGTGGATCCGGTCGGACAGGGAGCGCGCCGACGGCGTGCCCCCCAAGCTCGAGCGCCCCACCCGCCGTGCCAGCTCCTGCGCGTATCCGAGCTCGGCGACCGTGTCGTAGATCGGTCCGCCGACCAGCACGAGATGTGCATCCGGCACCTGCGCCGCGATCCGCTCGAACGCCTCGACCACCAGCAGGTGCCCCTTCCAGCGAGCGAACACGGCCGGCATGCCGATGAGCCGCGCGTCGTGCGGCAGGCCGAGGAGGTCGTGTACCCAATGCGTCCGCGGGCCCGGCTTGAACCGCTCGACGTCCACGCCGTTCAGCACGACGTCGGGTGCGAGTCCCGGCCCGCGCCACGCGTCGGCCACGGAGCGCGTCACCGCCACGGCGGCTTCCGGAACTGCGCCGGCGACGGCTCGCCAGAGGAAGCCGACCTTCGCCGGCGGATACTCGTGCAGGTGCCACACCCGCCGGTAGCCCTTGAGGAGCGCGCAGGCGAGGTGCGCCTTGAAGCCGTTGGTGTAGAGGACCCGGGGACGTCCGTGCGAAAGAACGGAAGCCCGGTCGAGCTCGGCGCCGATCGCGCGCGACCAATGCCAGAGGCCACGGCTGAAGCGGACGACGACGTCGGGCGCAAACCGCATCTCGCGCTGCGACAGCTCCAGGAAATCGTCCGGCGCCGGGGCCACCGCCACCGAGACTCCGTCAGCCCGCAGCGTCTCGCCGAGCGGCCCCTCCTTGGGGAGAATGACCAGCGACTCGACGTCGTGGCGCCGCGCCCGGGTGGCGAAGTCGCGGAGGACCCACTCGGAGCCGCCGAGGGCGGAGGAGACGGAGATGCAAGCGACGGGGAGCAATAGAGGCCGGGTGTAGGGTGTAGGGTGTAGGGTTTAGTGTGTGAGCTCGGCGTAGACAGCGCGGATTCTAGCGACGACCGCACTCCAGGTGTAGGCGCGCGTGCGCTCGCGGCCCCGCTCGACGAGAGTGCGCCGCAGGGCGGAGTCGGTCAGCACGCGCGCGACGGCGCCGGCCAGCGCGACCGGCTCCGGCTCGACCACCAGCGCCGCGTCGCCCACCGCCTCCGCCAGGCCGCCGGCGCCGCTCGTCACGATGGGGAGGCCGGTGGCCATCGCCTCGAGCGCCGGCACGCCGAACCCTTCGTAGGTCGAAGGCAGGACGAGTGCGTCGGCGGCGTAGTACGCCGCGACGAGCGCGTCCTCCGACACCGACGGCTCCTGGTGGACGTAGCGGCTAAGGTCGTCCGCGGCGATCGCGTCGTGATGCGAGCGGCCGAAGAGCCCACCGATCTGCACCAGGTGCGCGTCCACGCCCTGCCGCCGCAGCTGGCCGAGCGCGCCGATGGCCGCTTCCAGGTTCTTGCGCGGCACGCAGGTCCCGACGTTCAGCACCACCCTGGTGTCTGCGCCTGCCGCGGCGGCCAGCCACCCGCTCCGCCGGGCGGCGACGACGTCCTCTGCCGGCCGCACGAGGAAGCCCTCGTCCACCGCGTGCGGCACCACGCGCATCCGGTCCGCGGGCAGGTCGAGATAGCGCTGCGCCTCCGCGGCGGTGAAGGCGCTCACGGTGATCCACCGGTCGGCTCGGCGCGTCCAATCCAACACCCAGCGCAGCAGGCGCCCGCGGACGGCCGCGCGCACGGAGCCTGACGCCTGCTCGATCACCCGGAGCGGCTGGAGGTCGTGCACGGTGACGACCGACGGCACCCCCGGGAAGGACGAGAGACAGTGCGCGTACGAATGGTCGAGCACGTGGACCAGCGCGGGGCGGTAGCTCCACAGCCCGAGGGGATAGAGGACGTAACGCGCCAGGTAGCGGGGCCCGCGCAGCGTGCGCGCCTCCGGCGGCTGCGCCGCCTCGGGGAGCCAGCGAGCCAGCCCCGCTGCGTAGCGGTCCACTCCGGCCCACCGCTCCAGCGCGAGGTCCGGCACCACGAGCACGCGGCTCACGAGGCGGACGGGACGGCGGCGGGTTCCGTGGAAACGCGGGCGGCGGCCTCGAGCACGCGCCGGAGGTCGGCGAAGGCCTTGGCGCGGTTCCACTCGCGCACGATGTACTCGCGTCCCTGGAGCGCCTGGGCGCGCGCCTCGTCGGGATGCGCGGCGATCCACAGCAGCTGCTCTGCCATCGCCTCCGGGTCGCGCCGCGGCGTGAGCCGTCCGCGGCCCGCCAGCGTCACCGCCATCCCGCCGACCGCGGTCGCCACCACGGGCACCCCGCACGCCAGCGCCTCGAGCGGCGCCAGGCCGAGGCCTTCAGCGAGCGACGCCTGCGCCAGCGCGTCGGCCGAGCGGTAGTAGTCCGCCAGGCCGTGCATCGGATGCACCGCCGGCCGGGCCGAGACCCAGGCATCCACGTCCGGGAAAGCCATCCCGCGTGCGAGGGCGAGGAACTCCTGGTGGCCTCCGCCGAGATTCAGGACGAAGGCGTCGAGCCCGCGGGAGCGCGCGATGGCCACGGCGCGCAGCACCGTCTCCGGGTCCTTCTCGTGGCTGATGCGGCTGGAGAGCACGACAACGAACCGGCCGGTCGGCAGCCCCAGGCGCTCGCGCAGCGCGGTGCGCTCGGCGGCATCGGCAGGGTGGAAGGCGTCGGTGTCCACGCCGTAGTAGAGGCCGACCTCGCAGCGCGGGCAATAGCGGGACGCGACGCCTCGCAGGTACTCGCCCAGCGCCACGCAGCGCGTCGCCATCAGGCCGTTGATCCGCATCAGGGCGCGGATCGCCAGCTCGCCGGTCACCGCCTTGGCGAGCCCGATCTGCCCGCGCTCGCGGCGACAGCGGAAGTACTCCACGGGCGAAAGCGCGGTGAAGGTGACCACGGGTACCCGGCGTAGCGCGCCCGCCAGGTTCGCGCTGAGGGCCCCGCGGAGCACCTCCTGCGCGAGGATGACGTCGAACCGCGGCGCCACACGCCACAGATAGCGAAGGGAGGCGAGCTGGAAGGCGAGTCGGCCGCCCGGGATCTCGTCCACCGCGATGCGGATGCCGCTCTGCGCCACGCGCTCCTTGAGGCCACCCTCGGCGTACGGGCGCGCGGCCGTGGCCAGCGTGAGGTCACAGATCTCGCTCAAGCCTACGACAAAGCGGATGTCGGTGAGGCCCTCGATGAAGAAGAGAACCCGGAGCGGTCGGTTCACGCGCCCACCGCCGCCATGACGGAGCGGTAGACCTCGAGCGTGCGAGCGGCGACCATGTCCCAAGTCAGATCCCGCACGGCCGCGCGCGCGCCACGTGCCATCGCGGCCCGCGCCCCGGCGTCGCCCAGGATCCTATCGACCGCAGCCGCGAAGGCGACGTCGTCTTCCGGGTCGGCGATGACGTAGCCCGACTCGCCGTTGCGGATCAGCTCGGCGGCGCCGGCCATCGCGCTCGTCACGACCGGCAGGCCGGACGCCAGCGCCTCGGCGATGACCATTCCGAACGGCTCGTAGCGGGTGGGGAAGAGGAAGACGTCGGCAGCGGCGAACGCCTCGGCGATGCGCGCGCGCGGCGGCTCGAGCAGCACCCGGTCCGCGACGCCGAGCGAGGTGGCCAGGCGGCGGTAGCGGGCGCGATCGCCGCCGCCGATCGCGACCAGCTCCGCGTCGGCGCCCAGCCGGGCCAGCGCGCGGATGGCGACGTCCAGACCCTTGCGATCGTATGCGCCGACGAACAGCAGGCGCGCGCGCAGTCGCGGTGCGCCCGCGGGTCGCGGGGCGAACTCTCCCAAGTCCACGGCGTTGGGCACGACGTGCACGGGTACGCGCAGCGGGCCGTAGTGCCGCTCGACCTGCGCTGCCGTGCGCTGCGACACCGCGATCACCGCGCGCAGGGCGGGGTGCCGGTACGCCCACCGTTCGTCGCGCACGGCCTGCGCGGAGACGAGCCGCTGGTACCAACCGGCGCGGCGGTCGAGGCGCCGCCACTCCGCGGCGCAGAACTGCGCGGTGATCACGGTGGCGCCGGGGAGGGCTCCGCCCACCGTGTGAACCACGTCGTACCGGCCCGTGCGCGCCAAAATGCCGGCCCGGCGCCGGAAGAGCGCCGCGGTGAGCAGCATCGGCCGGCCGGGGGCGCGTACCAGCCTCACGGTCACCTCGGGCGGCAACTCGCCCTCCGCGCCGATCGTGAGGAGGTCGAGTTCACAGTGCGGGGCGAGGCGGCGGGCCAGCTCGAGCGCGTACCGGTCCTGGCCGCCGCCGGGGCGGACGCGGTGAATGGCGAGGGCGACCTTCACGCCACCGCGTCGCGGTAGATGGATTCGACTCGGCGCGTCATCTGGCGGGCGTCGAACCGCGAGCGGGCGGCTTCAGCGCCGGCGCGCGCGATGCGCTCGCGCGTGTCGGGATCGTCGTGCAGCGCGAGCAGCGCAGTGGCCAACGCCTCGTGGTCGCCCGGCGGGACGAGCACCGCGGTCACGCCAGGCTCCACGATCTCACGCACGGCGCCGGCGTCGGCGGCCACCACCGCCGTGCCCGCCGCCATCCCCTCGACCACGGCGAGGCCGAAGCTCTCGGGCCCGTCCGGGACGTGCACCGCGACGTCGAGCGCACTGATGACATCTCCGGTGTCCTCGACCGGGCCGACGAAGATTACCTGCGGCCCGATGCCGAGCGCGGCCGCGAGGCGGTAGAGCTCGGCCGGATAGTCGCGGTCGAGGTCGAACAGCGTGCCACCCGCCACCACGACGCACGCGTCGGCGCGCGCGGCGCAGAGCGACTGCGCGGCGCGGAGCAGCGTCGGATGGCCTTTGCCGCGGGCGAGACGGGCGACGATGCCCACGACGTACTCGTCGTCACCAAGCCCGAGCGCCGCGCGGCCCCGCGCCCGGCGGGCGGCACGCGGCTCGCTGGAAAGCCGAGTGCCGGGGTGCACGACCTCGATCTTGATCCGGCGCGGATTGAATCGGCGCTGCGCGTTCGCGGTGAGCGCCGAGTTGGCGAGGATCCGGCGGGCGGGCGTGAGCGCCGCCAGCAGGCTCTCGGGCCGGCGAAAGTTGGGCACGTCGTGCTGGAACCACACGGCGGGGATCTTGGCCATGCTGGCCGCCGCGCCCGCGTAGCCGTGTCCCCACGCCATCACCGCGTGAACCAGGTCGGCCTTGAGCGCGACCAGCCGCTGCGCGAGGGCCCGCTTGGCCCGCTCGGCCGCGAGGACGTTGCGCATGCTGGGCACCACCATCAACTCCGTCTCCACCCCGAGGCCGCGCGCCTCCGCGACCAGCGGCCCGTCGCGGAGGAAGAGCACGACCGGCTCGACCTCGTTCCGGCGGTGCAGCGCGATGAGGTCCATGGTCACCCGCTCCGCTCCGCCGCGGGTTGCGTGAGGTGAGACGTAGACGACTCTCATCCTGGGTCACCGAGGTCGGTGAGGAGTTGTCGCGCGAGCATTTCGACGGAGGCGATGGACCCGTAGCCCGTTGCCCGCTCCGCGAGCGCGGCGCGCCGCAGAGGGTTGCCCACCAGCTCGGCCAGCCGCGCGGTGAAGGCCTCGGCCGAGGGCTCGCACGCCGCGATCTGCGCGAGCGCCGGATCGTACAGGTGCCCCATCGAACTCACCGTCGGCACGCCGTGAGCCAGCGCGAACATCGCCCCGCTGCGGCGCATCGTGAGCCCGTCGGTGTAGGGGGCTGCCGAGATGTCCACGGCGCGCATCGTCCGGCCGAGGCCCGCGGCATCGGCGGGGCCGAGCCGGATCACGTTGGGGCCCGGCACGGTCCACCGTTCGGTGGTGCTGCCGAAGCCGAAGACAAGCCACACGACGTCGGAGCGGCCCCTGAGCGCGGCGGCGGCCGCGGCGACCCACCGGTGCTCGAACCCCGCGGCCGCGGGGCTGAAGACGCCGATCACGACTTGGTCGTCGCCAATACCGAGCGCACGCCTGGCGTCGGCGCGTGGGATCTGTGAGACGGGGAGCGTGGCCCCGATGGGTGCCAGGGCGACCCGGGTGCCGGGCCGCGCGTAGTGGCGGCAGATGTCCACGTAGCGCGGCACGGGCGCGTAGGCGAAGCGGGAGAGCCGGAGGAGGTACGCCAGCTGCCAGCGCATTGGCCACCCCGTCACCAGCCAGGGAATCCGGTTGAAGGGCACGTACGGCTCGTGCACGACCATGGCCACCGCGATGCCGGCGCGGACCACCCGGCGGAGCCCGAGGCACAGGGCCGGCGAAAGGCCGCGTCGGGCGAAGGCGAACGGCACGAACTGCACGACCACGACGCCGACGCCCAATCTCCGCGCGGCGTCGGCCAGGTCGAGAGGGCCGAGGCCCAGTGCGCAGGGGAGCGGTGCGAACAGCGCGGGGTCGCCGTTCTTCCCCAGCACGGCGGGCGGGCCGCCCTGGGCCTCGAGCGCCCGCGCCAGCACGAGCGTGTGGTCCGAGACGCCGCCCAGCACCGGCGGGAGGTCGGGCGAGTAGAGGCCGATCACGACGGCGTGGGTACCGCTTCAACCTCCGTTTCGGCGTCCATCCGCCGCAACGCCGCCAGGACGCCCGCGAGGAACCAGAAGTAGGCGAGCGTGGGGTTCGAGAGCAGCGGCTGGGAGCCCCACGAGATCACGAAAAAGGTGAAGAACAGGCCGGCGATCGCTGCGGCCGCCGAGGCGATCAGCGGATCCTGCGCGCGGCGCGCCAGCCGCACCGCGCCGAAGGTGAGGCCGACCAGGATCGTCGTCCAGATGATGACGCCGGGGATTCCCGCCTCGACGATCTCGTCGGCGAAGAAATTGTCCGACCAGCCGACCTCGCTCTCGATCTCCGCGCTCCGGGGATCGGCGATGATCTGCGTCATGAACGCGCCGGCCCCGGCGCCGGTGCGGCCCAGGCCCGCGCCGAACGGGTAGTGCTGCAGCCGGAACCAGATCGCCGCGGGCGCACCCTCCCGGGCCTGAAAGAACACGCCGGTGCTGGTCATGGTGAGCATCCGGTCCACGACGTTGCGCTGGCGCCAGATGTCGGGTGCGTGAGCGTACTTCTTCACGTTCTCCGTGGAGATCGGGGTGAGGTAGGTCTGGATCCCGAAGTACGCCCCGGCACCTGCCAGGCCGACGAAGATGACGGCGACGATGCCCCGACTCCGGCCGCGCGTCATCTGGAGCGCGGCCATCACCAGGATGGCCAGCACGCATCCCAGGATCATCTGGCGCACGCCCGAGACGATGAACGTCCCGGCGGCGAGCGTGATGCTGAGCGCGGCGAGATACCTGAGGCGCCGCGTCTGCCCCGGCGCGATCAGCAGCAGCAGCGCCAGCGGCGTGACCAGGAAGGCGAACACCGAGGAACCGCCCGGCACCGCGCTGGTGCCGAACGGCCGCCACTCGTGATAGAAACTGATGTTCTGCCAGAAGCGCGGCGAGAGGTCGAGCACGCTCTGCGGCCCAGCGACGTATTGGAGGATCGAGGCGACGTAGGGGACCAGCGCGATGGCGCTCAGCGCCGCGAGGATGACGACCAGCCCGCGCTTGTCGCGGACCAGCGCCGCCCCGATGAAGTAGAGCGGGATCATCGTCAGGTGGGTCTTGAACGCCGCGAGACTCGGGATCAGCCCGGGGCTGTACGGGTTCATGACCTCGAGCCCGATCCACACCGCGTAGGCGAGGATCAGCGGCACCCACGGCAGGCGGGGTAGCCGGGCGCGCCGCCCCACGATCGCGTTCACCACCCAGGCGGCCGTGACCGTCAGCACGATGATGTCGATGCCGACGTGCACGATACGGTTGTAGTTGGAGAGGAGCTTGAGGAGCCCCTCGATGCTCAGGTAGGCGAAGATGGCCACGGCCGTCAGCAGCCTGCGTCCCAGCCAGACACACAGGATGGCGACGGCCAGCGGTATGACGGCGTAGGTCACGCCCTAATATGGGGTTGCAGTTGTCCGCGCGCCAAGTTAAGACTAGCTCCCCAAAGGGGACGCACCCATGCGCTCGTACCTGTTCACCTTCGTGCTGGCCGCCGTGATGGGTGTGGCTTTGACGCCGCTCGCGGGGTGGGTCGGCCGGCGCCTCGGGGCGATGGACCGGACGGTGGATCCGCCGGTGCCGCGCTTCGGCGGGCTGGCGATCGTCGCTTCGGCGGCGCTCGCCCTGGGGCTCCTCGCGCTGGTGTTCGACCCGGTCCGCGCGCTGCTTGGCTACTCGCGCATCGAGCTCGAGGCGGTGTACGCCGGGGCGGTGGTGATCTTCGCACTCGGCGTCGCCGACGACCTGAGGGCGCTCAAGGCGCCGCCCAAGCTGTTGGTCGAGGTGGCGGTCGCCGCATTCTTGTACGGCGTGGCGGGGGCGCACGCAGCCACGGTGTGGCTCCCGTTCGGCATCGTGGACCTCGGGTACGTCGGCGGCCTGCTGTTCACCATCGTCTGGATCGTCGGCATCACCAACGCGTTCAACCTGATGGATGGGATCGACGGCGCCGCGGCGGGCGCGGCGATCTTCGCCTTCCTGGCGGTGTTCTTCGCCTCCGTGTCGCTCGGCAACCCGCTGGTGGCGCTCTTGACCGTCGCCCTGGCCGGCGCGACGCTGGGCTTCCTGCGCTACAACTTCGCGCCGGCGCGGATCTTCCTCGGCGACTCGGGGAGCCTGTTCCTGGGCTTCGTGCTCGCGACGCTGGCGCTGCGCGGGGCGACCAAGGGCCCCACGATCGTCGCCATCGCCATCCCGATGGTCGCGTTCGCGCTGCCGGTGATGGACACGGTCATCTCGGTGGTGCGCCGCGCGGCGCGCGGGGCGCCGGTGATGACGGGCGACCGCGAGCACCTGCACCACCGGCTGCTCGCGATGGGGCTCACGACCCGCCAGGCGGCGGCGGTGCTCTACGTCGTGTCGGCCGCGTTCGCGCTGGCGAGCATGCTGTTCCTCAACCCCAACATCCGCGGCCTGGCGGTGTTCCTCACCATGCTGGCGGTGTTGGTGTGGTTCGCCGCGCGGCACCTCAAGGTGTTCGAGCTGACCGAGTTGGCGCGCATCGCGCGGCGCGGCTTCGTCGCGACGCGGGCCATCTCGTTCAACGTGGACGTGCGCAAGGCGGCCAGCGACCTCGACCGCACCAGGACCTGGGACGAGATCGTGACGACCCTCGCCCGGCTGTTCGACCGCAGCGAGTTCGACGCGGTCCGCCTGGTGGTGTACGACCGCGGGCCGGGGCGGGCACGGCGCGAGTTTCTGCTGGAGGGCGGCCAGGTGCACGAGCAGGTCGTCGCGCCGAAGAGCGACGAGTGGGGTGTGCACGTGCCGTTCCGGCTGGGCCCCGATGGTGCCGTGCACGGCGAGCTGGCGGTGTTCCGCCGCTACGGCCGGCGCGCGCTGGTGACCGACGTCAATCTCCTGGTCGAGGTGCTGCGGCCCGCGCTGGCCGCCGCCGCGAGCCGCGTGGCCTCGCCCCCCCGCGACCCGGCCACCGACGGCACGCCGTGGCGCCGGGCGACCGACCCGCCGCCGCCGGCGCGCGTCTAGGCGCCGCCCCGTCGTGCGCATCCTCGGCATCGGCAAGTTCTATCCCCCGGAGTATCACGGCGGGCTCGAGTCGGCGGTCGCGGCGCTCAACGTGGAGTTGGTGCGGCGCGGCTGCGCCGTGACCTGCGTGGTGGCCGCGGTGCGCGGGGCAGGGGGCGTGTCCGACGTGGATGGAGTGCGGGTGGTGCGCGCGCGCTCCTTCGGCAACCTGTTCTCGCAGCCGCTCGCCCTGGGGCTTCCGGCGGCGGTGCGGCGGGAGCCCGGCGACGTCGTGCACCTCCACCACCCGAACCCGCTGGGCGACCTCGCGGCGCTGGCCGATGTGCGGCGCCCGCTGGTCATTACCCAGCACAGCGACGTGGTGCGCCAGCGGGCGCTGTGGCCGCTGTACGGCCCGGTGGTGCGGCGCGCGTTCGCCCGCGCGCGGTTCGTGGTCGTCGCCTCGGAGAACTACCGTCACGCCTCTCGCGAGCTGGCGGGGTTCGACGCGAAGGTCCGGGTCATTCCCTACGGCCTCGTCACCCAGCGGTTCGATCTCACGCCGGCGGTGGCCGACCGGGCGCTGGCGCTGCGCGCCGCGTGGGGCGGGAAGCCGGTCGTGCTCGCCGTCGGCCGGCTGGTGGGGTACAAGGGGTTCGACGTACTGCTCCGCGCCGTCGCCGGCCTCGAGGTGACGACCGTGATCGTGGGCGCGGGGCCGGAGGAGGGGCGGCTTCGGGCGCTGGCGCCGCCCGGCGCCATTTTCGCGGGGCGCGTCGCCGACGCCGAGCTGCCCGCGTACTACCACGCCTGCGACGCGTTCTGCCTCCCGTCGCTGTCGATTGCGGAGGCTTTCGGGGTCGTGCTGCTCGAGGCGATGGCCTGCGGCAAGCCGTTGGTCACGACGGCCCTGAAGACCGGCGTGACCGCCGTGAATCGCGACGGCGTCACGGGGCTGGTGGTCACCACCGGCGATGCCGGTGCGCTGCGCGAGGCACTGCGCTCGCTCACCAGCGACGCCGCGCGGCGGAAGGCGATGGGGGCTGCGGGCCGGCGGGCGGTCGAGAAGGACTACACCGCCGCGCTGATGACCGAGCGCTATCTCACGCTGTACCGGGAGGCGCTGGGATAGCGAGCGGCTTGCGGCGGCGCGCGGTGCTGGCGGGGATCGAGAGAATGTGCGATACCGCCAGCGCGCCGACGAACCCGACGTGGCGCAGGGTCAGGAAGGTTCGCCTGATCGCTGCAACGACGCCCCGTCCGGCCGCCGCTTCCGGAATGATCTGCAGCGCCCGGTCGAGCACGCCGCGCCACAGCCCATAGCGGCGCGCCCGCTCGAAGGTCGCCCCCCACGCGATCGCTTCCGAAACGCGCTCGGTCTTCCAGTTGCGCCGGCCGATGGTGTCGCGCCAACCCGCGAGCCGCAAATAGCGTGGCACCGGCGCGGGCTCGACTTCCGCGGCGAGGATCGGCGAGAGGTTGGCGGCGTCGGCCACGGCCTCGAGCAGCGGCTCGGGCCGGGGGTCGGCCTCGAGGCGCCGCAGCACCTCGGCGAAGCTGAAGCCTCTGGCGCGTGCTGCGAGCGTCAAGTCGAGCGCGGCACGCAGCGAGCCGCTGCTCCAGGCGTGATTGCGCGCGTCGTGGACCAGGAAGTGCCAGAACAGGTCGGTGGCCGATGGCAGCTGCGCGCCGGGGATCGACGCGGGCTCGGCACGGGCGAACCAGCCCTCCACGTCCCAGCCCTCGCCCCAGCGCCGCGGGCCGAGCCGCCAGTGCAGCTCGACCGTCTGCGCGGCGGGACCGATGAAGGTGTCGTGGTAGGGCCGGAACACCTCGGGCGCCGACGTGTCGCGCGGCGTCTTGCGCATGTAGTCGAGCGACTCGAGGACCCACTCGGCCTGCTCGAGCTGCGCTTCCGGGACGAGGATGTCCACGTCGTTCATCCAGCGGAGGCCCAGCGCGGGCAGGACGTTGCCCACGAGCAGGGCCGAGCCCTTGAGTGCGATCACCGGGATGCCGGTGGCCTGAAGCTCGACGCCGATCCGCTCCAGGTCGGCCGCCTGCTGCACGCACTGGCGGCGCGCCTCCTCGCAGGCTTCGGCCGCCAGCGCGTCGAGGTCGGGCGGCGCCACGCCCCTCAGGTCGAGCGCGGCCAGCGCCCAGCCCACCGCCGCGCCCACGCCATCCCAGATCAGCGCGGCGTACCACGCGTCGGGCCGGGCGTCGGCCTGGGACCAGCGTTCGATCAGCTGCTGGTGCGCCGGCCCGCCGTCGAGGGCGATCCGAATCGTGCGCGCCAGCAGGCGGCGAAGTTGGACGGGGTTCAAGAGGTGGCTCACAAGCAAACACCCCCAGTGGACTGCTCCCGGGGGTGGAGAGGGCAGTGGGCGGCACAGGACTCGAACCTGTGACCTCCGGTATGTGAGACCGGCGCTCTAACCAGCTGAGCTAGCCACCCGTGTTGTGGTGTCGGCCGCAACCTCTGCGGCGAACAAAGATAGGCCCGCACTGCACGGTGCGCCACGGACCCGCGCACGTCCCGCCAAGCCGATTCGCGAGGGGCGCCACGCCCACAGCCAATGGGCCCTGGTGGGTTCGAACCACCGACCAACGGATTATGAGTCCGCCGCTCTAACCGGCTGAGCTAAGGGCCCGCGCCGCGCAATCTGGCGCCGCCCCGGATGTGCCACAAGTACGGCGGGCGCCTGGGATGGGTCGCCGCTCGCGCTTCGGCTTGGCGGCCGCGCCGTCGGTGTGAGGTCGCAACGGCGGTCGCGCTGGAGCGGGGGCGTGGAGCGGGCGCGACCCCGGGG